>Ga0066860_10000052_pt1 | contig 51904 bp, 50 predicted proteins | sample ETN07SmetaG_FD_65601 | JGI IMG/M metagenome (GOLD analysis project Ga0066860, IMG submission 65601) | Marine microbial and viral communities from oxygen minimum zone, Eastern Pacific Ocean - ETNP2014F14-07SV275 | ecosystem: Environmental > Aquatic > Marine > Oceanic ... | reverse complement strand
TACGACCGAACGCATATGAAGCTCTACTTGCGTCTGTTGGATGCGGCGGCCGATGGCGCTGACTGGCGTGAAGCCGTGAGCGTCCTGTTCGGCCTCGATCCCGAGTGCGACCCCGAGCGTGCCCGTCATGTCCATGACCGGCACCTGGCCCGCGCCCGCTGGATGACGACCCATGGCTATCGCCAGCTTGTTCGTGAAGGACAAAGCCACTGATCTGGTGATGCGCTGGCCGCAATACCCATTGCGAGCGATGCGGCTTCCACCTTTAGCCCGAACCGGCAATCGTTTTCGCCTCGACACACCAGAACCGCGAAAAGGCTGGAGGGCAGGATGTCTCTCGACACATCCCGGTGGCGAACACCGTCGAATTATGACTACACAGACGATCTGAACGCGCCCGATGTCGGCTGGGAGTGGCTGAGGCGCAACGAGGACTATCAGAACGACTTCGATGCTCTGCAAACCGCCCCAACCCACACCCCGGCATTGATCGAACGCGCGAGCCTGCGCTGGGGTCTGCGATTTCGCAGTCCCGCCGAGCCTCAACGCCACTGAAACTCCGGTTTTCTGGCTTCCCGAAGACGACACAGGCGCTGTCGTACTCGTGCCCGCGCCCCCGATCCTGCCACATGGCACAATCGCGGCGACTGCACTTTCCGACGCCCGCGAGAAAGTCGGGCCTGAAGCGCAGCACATCCCACATCCGCTCGGCGGCAGCGATCATCTCCATCTCGTTCTGCCGCATGACACCCCGGTCGATGCAGGGCTCGTCGCCGTCGTGCCGCTTGGACTGGAAGGATTCGATCGCGTCAAAGCGATTGTCCGCCTTCTTGCTTCTCTTCACCACCGACCCGTCCCCCCAGACACGCGGTTGACGCCGCAGCAGCGCGCGCGTGCGCGGCGCATGTTGCAGGCATTTGATGGGCGACAGACCGGCGCCACGCACAAGGAAATCGCCGAAGTACTCTTCCGCACCGGCAAACTCACCCGCGATGAATGGCAAGCGGCTTCGGAGCGACATGCCGTGATGAGCCTCCTGGAAGGGGCCGAGGCCATGATTGCCGGTGGCTATCGCAGCCTTCTCCGGCATCGTCGCCGATCATAATACGCACCGGCCTGGCAGCCGGTGTGGAGTTTTAGGTCCCCCTTACTTCCCACTGCAACTCGCCGTCCCGCCTTCGCCATCGTGGCCTGCGTCGGCCGTTGCTCGCCAGCGGCCTCAACGCACCCACGGAGACCCCATCCATGCGACCCGATCTCGCCGCCCTTCCGCCACGCTACCTGCGCACCAAGGAAGCCGCCGAATTCCTGAGCCTGTCGTCCCGCACGCTGGAAAAGCACCGCACCTATGGGACCGGCCCTGCCTACCGGAAACTCGGCGGGCGCGTCGTCTATGCAGTCGAGGATCTGACAGCCTGGGCCGACAGCGGCGCGGTCACGTCCACATCCGATCCGCGTGGCGCGGTGCGGCCGGCAAAGCGGCAGGCACCCGCATCCGTTGCCCGTCGCGCGCGATAGCCGCGAGGCGGCTCCCTCATGCCGATGCGCAAAAGCTCAACCTCAGAACGTGGGCAGCTCGATCTGTTCAGGGCGCTTCCGGGCGATTTCTCGCCGCGTGATGCGCAGGATATCATGGCCTATCCCTTCTTCTCGCTCTCGAAATCGCACCGGACAGCGCCGATCGATTTTGTCGCCGGCCGCGTCGCGATCCGTGTCGAAGCCGTACCCGATCATGGCATGGCCACCATCTGGGACGCCGACATCCTGATATGGGCCGCCAGCCAGATCGTGGAGGCCCGTGACGCGGGATTGCCGACATCGCGTCTGATGGCCGCCACACCCTACCAAATACTGACCTTCATCCGGCGTGGTGTCGGCGCGCGCGACTATCAGCGCCTGAAGGCCGGGCTTGATCGGCTCCAGTCGACAACGGTGTCGACCTCGATCCGGCAGACCGCCGAAGGTCGCCGTCATCGCTTCTCCTGGATCAACGAATGGCGCGAACGGACCGATCATCGCGGCAGAGCCGCAGGCATCGAACTGATCGTGCCGGACTGGTTCTACAGCGCGGTCCTTGACGACGCGCTCGTTCTCACCATCGACCGGACCTATTTCAACCTGACAGGCGGCCTCGAACGCTGGCTCTATCGACTGGTCCGAAAGCATGGCGGCAAGCAGCGGCGAGGCTGGAGCTTCGATCTGCGGCACCTCTACCTGAAGTCGGGAAGCCTTTCGCCCTTCAAGCGCTTTGCTTTCGAGCTGCGCGACATCATCCGGCGCCAGCCGCTACCGGGATATTGGCTTTGCCTTGAGATCGAGGCCGGTGGCCGCACACTGCTCGCGTTCGAGCCGTGGAAATCCTGTGGAAAAGCTGTGGATGGCGTCGTGCCATCGGGAACCCCGACCCTCGTGCCATCGGGAACCGGGCACACGTGCCATTGGGAACCCAAACCGGCGTCAACCGACGAAAAAGAAAAAGGAAATCGCGCCCTTAACTTAGAATCTAACCAAGAATCTAACATTGAAGAGCGCGCGCGCGATGTGAATAAAACGGCGCGCACATCTTCAGGCAGCGCCCAAAATCGCGCGTCACACAGTCGTCGCCGAGCATCTTCCCGGCCAGTCTCGACAGATATTTCCGGCTCCCCGATCGCCGTTCACCTCCCCTTCGATGATGAACCGGGAGGGAAGCCATGATCGTCGCTCTCCTCAACCAGAAAGGCGGCGTGGGCAAAACCACGCTGGCGCTGCACCTCGCGGGAGAATGGGCCGGAAGGGGAAAGCGCGTCACTCTGATCGACGCCGATCCGCAAGGCTCCGCGCTCGACTGGTCGCAGCGGCGCAGCCACGAGGGCTTGCCGAGGCTGTTCAGCACCATCGGCCTGGTACGCGATACGCTGCATCGGGAAGCCCCGGAGCTGGCCCGCGATGCCGATCATGTCGTCATCGACGGGCCGCCGCGTGTCGCCGGCCTCATGCGCTCGGCGCTGCTCGCCGCCGACCTGGTGCTGATCCCGGTGCAGCCATCCCCCTTCGACGGCTGGGCCTCGGCCGAGATGCTGGCGCTTCTCAGGGAAGCGCGCATCTACCGGCCCGAGCTTGCCGCCCGCTTCGTCCTCAACCGTTGCGGCGCGCGCACCGTCATCGCCCGCGAGACGGCCGAGACGCTGGCCGACCACGATCCACCCTTGCTCGCCGCCACCATCGGCCAGCGCGTCGTCTTCGCCGACGCCGCGCAGTCCGGCCGGCTTGCATCCGAGATCGACGGCGACAGCCCGGCCGCGCGCGAGATCGCGGCGCTGGCCGACGAGACCGACCGGCTGCGCATCGGGAGAGGATCGTCGTGACCGCGCGCACCCGCAAACCCGGCTTCGCGTCCCGGCCGGTCAATCCCGAAGGCTGGATCAGGGCGGCCGACACGCCGCCGGGCGGCAAGCCTGCCGGCGAAGCGTTCACCGCCCGCCTGACCATCGACATCACGCCCGAGCTGCGCGGCCGCATTAAGGTCGCGGCCTTCCGGCGCGGCGTCACCGTCACCGACATGCTGCGCGACCTGCTCGCCCGCGAATTTCCACCCACCGAGGGAGATCGGTCATGACCGGCCATCCGCCGCGCCGCATGCACGGCCGTCCGCTGCTGGACGGACCCGCGCCCTTCACCACCTTGGTCGAACTGACCTTCGACAAGCGCAAGGTCGAGCACTGGATACGCTTCGGCCGCAAGAGCTACGAACAGATCATCGACCGTCGCCGCAGCGTCGTCGGCTTTGCGCCGGGCAGCGTCTTTGCCTTCGTCCGTTGGGCATCTGGCGCGCATGGCACTATCGTTTCGCGCATCGACATTGTGCGGGCCATCGGGCGCGGCGAGCCGTTCCAGACATTGCCCTTCGTCCGCCCCGGCGGAGAAATCCTGTTGCGCCTCGATAGCTGGGCGAAGGTGCAGCGCGCGCTTGCCGCCATCGACGCCGTGGAAGCGCTCGGCCTCGATCCCGCCGACATATCCCCGGCGCACTGGCGGCATGTCCACAACCGTCTGACTGCCGGTCTGGAGCCGCACACCTATACGCCCGAGCGACACGCCGCCTGGCTCGGCCGCCAGAGGATCGACCCATGACGCGCCGCCGTATCCTCGCGGCAACGGCGCTGGCGGTCATGGGCATCGCAGCCGCCAGCGTCGCCGATCCTCCGACGAAACTGATCTGGAACGCCACCGCCAGCGCGCCCATCGGCTTCTACACCGTCGGGCCGGCCGACGCGCTCGACGTGACGGAGCTGGTCGCCGTCGTGCCGCCCGAACCGCTGGCCGCTTTCATGGTCGAACGCGGCTACGTTGCGCCCGGCGTGCCGCTCTTGAAGCGCGTCCTCGGACTGCCGGGACAGCGGGTTTGCCGCTTGCGGTCCACGATCACGGTGGACGGGATCGAGATGGGCGAAGCGCTCAACCGCGACCGGATCGGCCGCGATCTGCCCGTCTGGCAGGGATGTCGAACCATCGGCGACGGCGAACTCTTCCTGATGAATTGGGACGTCCGAGACAGCCTGGACGGCCGTTATTTCGGACCCGTCCCCGCAAGTTCCGTCATCGGCCGGGCGGTCCCGCTCTGGACCGATGAGGAAGGCGACGGCCGCTACGAATGGCGCACCCAGACCAGCGCAATGGCGCAATGACTGCTTCCCCATCGGCGGGAGCGGTGCCCGCCGATGGTTTCCCAACCTCACCGCCAAGGAGACTGTCATGCCCCAGATTGGTGATTTTGCGCGCGACGAGGCCGGCTTCATCGGACACCTCGGGACGCTCTTACTGCATCAGGATATCATCATCGTCGCGGCAGAGCCGTCCGACGCGGAGAACGCACCGGATTATCGCGTTCACTTGTTAGACGCCATGACCAACGAGACCGGCCCGGAGGTCGGCGCGGCCTGGAAACGCACCGGCGAGAAGGCCGGCGAGTATCTTTCCGTGCTGCTGGACGATCCCACATTCCCGCATCCGATCCGCGCCAACCTGTTCCGCGACGACGGTGCGGGCGCATCGTGGTCGCTGCACTGGAGCCGTCCACGACACCGCGATGATCGGGACTAGGATCATGCGGCATCGTTTTGCTCTTTTCTTCACGGCCTTGCTGTCTCTCGGCAGCGGATCGACAATGGCCGTTGCGCAATCGACGCCGATGGTCCGGCCCGCCGCTGTCCATCCCCATGCCGCCCACATCACCGAAGCGGCGCGGCGCTTCGATATTCCCGAGCACTGGATTATCGCCGTGCTGCGCGCCGAAAGCGCGGGCGATGTGCGCGCGGTCTCAACGGCCGGTGCGATGGGGTTGATGCAGGTCATGCCCGCCACATGGGCGGAGCTGCGTGCCCGTCATGGTCTCGGCCGCGATCCCTACGACCCGCGCGACAACATCCTCGCGGGCACCGCATACCTGCGCGAAATGTTCGACCGCTACGGCAATGTGGCCGCGATGCTCGCGGCCTACAATGCCGGCCCCGGCCGCTACGACGAATATCTTGCGACCGGCCGCACTCTGCCGGCCGAGACGCGGGCCTATGTCGCCGCGCTCGCGCCGGTTCTTGGCGGCGCGGTCGCGTCCGAAGCGCCGCCATCAGCACCGCCACCGCCGCCGGACTGGCGCGAGGCCCCGCTGTTCGTCATGCGCTCGGCCGACACGCGAACCGCCGCCACACCGTCATCCGACGCGCAATCCGGCGACGCCCGCGCAACCGTTCCGGTGCGCGGTCCCGCTGACATGGAGCCGCAGAGCGGCGGCATGATCGTGGCCCGCGCCGGCGACGGAGAAACGCCATGAGCACGGCGTTCCCGCGTCTGGCGGCGGGCGACCCGGTGTCCAGTCAGGCAGGGTTTCGCCTGGCTGGATTCCCGGCAGGAAGGGCGGAAAGGGCAGAAAAGGCGGAGGGCAAGATTGAAGAACATGGCACCATGTCGGGCCAGTTCTGGAAATTTTTGTTGTCTGCACACTGTTTAGCGGGCGCGCGCACGGCACACCATCTTTGGACCCCGCGTGCCGCGAGGTTGCGCAATACCTTGGAATTTCTGGATTTTGACCGGCACCATAGGCGGAAATTGCCCTGTTATCGGGATTCTCGGCAGCAGGCACAGCGATGAGCGCCGACGACGAGAACCGCTTCCGGCCCAAGCCTGGCCGTATCCGCTCCGATGCGCCACGCGCGGGCAAAACCAAGAGCTTTCTGACGCAGGCGAAGAAGCTTGCCCGGCAGCAGCGCGGCACCTCGCCCCGCGCCGGTGTCGGAACGGCGGCGTTCACGCCCGCGACCCCGGCCGGTTCGCATGTTGTCCTGTCGAGCGGCAAGGGCGTGAAGCGCGGGCGCGGCGCGGTCTTCGTCCGCACCCGCAACCTCGGCGGGGGCTGGCATCACCGGCAACCTGGCGCGCGCCGCATCATGGTCCAGCAGCGCTACATCCTCAACCCTGGAATGGGTCGGAAGGCGCAGTCCCATCTGCGCTATATCCAGCGCGACGGCACGTCCCGCGATGGTGAGCGCGGCCAGCTTTATTCTGCGAACGAGGTCGGCGTAGATGGCGACGCCTTCCTTGAACGCGGCCAGAGCGACCGTCACCAGTTCCGATTCATCGTCTCACCCGAGGACGGGGTGGAGCTGTCCGACCTCACCGCCTATACCCGCGACCTCATGAGCCGGGTGGAAGGCGACCTCGGAACCAAGCTCGATTGGGTCGCGGTCAACCATTACAATACCGGGCATCCCCATGTGCATGTCATCGTCCGGGGCAAGGACGAGCTGGGGCAGGATCTGGTCATTAACGGCAACTACATCGTCCATGGTATCCGCGAGCGTGCCAGCGAGCTTGCCAGCCTGGAACTTGGCCCCGTCACCGAGATCGAGCAGACCCGCAAGCTCACGGCCGAAATAGATCAGGACCGTTTCACTCGCATCGACCGCGCCATGTCCGAAGAAGCCGATGGACGGTTTCTCGACCTGCGCCACGAGCCGGGCGAGTCGAAGCGGCAGTTCGAGCGCAGTCTTCGTCTTCGTCGGCTTTCCAAGCTGAGCCGAATGGGCCTCGCCACCGAACACGCGCCCGGAGTCTGGGAATTGAACGAGCGGCTGGAACCGACCCTGCGCGAGCTTGGCGAGCGTGGCGACATTATCCGCACCATGCAAAGATCGCTCGCCGCCGATGGGCTGGAGCGCGATCCCATGACCTTCCGCATCCATGAGGGCGCACCCGCAACGCCCGTCACCGGCCGCGTCCTCGACAAATATCTCGCCAACGAGCTGGGCGACAATCTCACCATCGTCGTGGATGGGATCGACGGACGGACACACCACGTCGCCAACATCGACCCCATGCAGTTGGAGGATGCCCGGATCGGCGGCGTCATCGAGATCGGACGTGCCGAGGCGACGGCCCGGCCGTCCGATCGCACTATTGCCGCCATCGCCGAAGACGGCATCTATCGGCCGAGCCGTCATCTGGAGCAGGCGAAGTTCGAGGGCCGCGTTCCTGGCGGCGACTATGAGGGCTATGTCGATGCCCATGTGCGCCGGCTGGAGGCATTGCGCCGCGCGGGGATCGCGGAGCGGATCGACGCCGACCAGTGGCGCATCCCCGAGGATTTCGAGAGCCGCGCCGCTGCCTTTGACACCGGCCGAAACCGGCAGGCCAGCGTTCGCATCCTGTCCACCTCCGATCTGGACAAGCAGATCGGCGCGGACGGTGCGACCTGGCTCGACCGGCGGCTGATCCACGGCGAAAACGCCGACCTTGCGCCGACCGGCTTTGGCCAACAAGTCCGCGAGGCTATGGACCAGCGCCGCGAGCACCATATCGAACAGGCCGACGCCACCAGAGCGCGGGATGGCCGCATCTTCTACCGGCGCAGCCTTCTCGCTACCTTGCGCGAGCGGGAGGTTGCCCGTGTCGGCGCAGAGATGGCCGAGGCCAAGGGCCTGCCGTTCCGCGCCGCCACGGACGGCGAGAGCGTCAACGGGAAGTTCACCGGCGCCGTGCAGCTATCGAGCGGCAAGTTCGCCGTGGTCGAGAAAAGCCATGAGTTCACCCTTGTCCCCTGGCGCCCGGTCATCGACCGCCAGCTTGGCCGCGAGGTCATGGGCGTCGTTCAAGGCGGATCGGTGTCTTGGCAGCTTGGCAGATCCCGCGGCATCGGCATCTGACCCAAGATGTAATCTGTCCGTCGCTTCGCTTCGGTTTCCGTCGCAATCTCATGAACCGTCCTATTTGCGCGCTGTAGTATTCGTCCGTTCTCCGCCATCCTCTTTCGTGTTGCCTGTCGCGCAAATCCCTATTCTTTGTTCGGCTCCATCTCTCTTGCCGCTTGGAGTTCATATGCGTGGAGGCCGAATCCTTTGGGGTCAAATCGCTGTCGTCTTCACCATCGTTTTGGTGATGGTGTGGGCAGCGACGCAATGGACGGCTTTCCGCCTCGGCTTCCAGCCCCAACTTGGCAATCCGTGGTTCGAGGTGATTGGCTGGCCGGTTTATTATCCGCCGGCCTTCTTCTGGTGGTGGTTTTCATACGACGCCTATGCGCCAGCAATCTTCGTTGAGGGCGCGATTATCGCGGCCTCAGGCGGCTTCATCGCCATTGCCGCCGCCATCCTCATGTCGATCATCCGCGCGCGGGAGGCAAAGAACGTCGCCACCTACGGTTCGGCGCGATGGGCGGAGGACAAGGAAATCCGAGCGGCCGGATTGCTCGGCCCCGATGGCGTCGTGCTCGGCCGTCACAGCCAAGACTATCTGCGCCATGACGGTCCCGAGCATGTCCTTTGCTTCGCCCCGACCCGCAGCGGCAAGGGCGTCGGGCTGGTGGTGCCGACACTGCTGACTTGGCCGGGAAGCTGCATCGTCCACGACATCAAGGGCGAGAACTGGACGCTGACAGCGGGCTTTCGCGCGAAACATGGCCGCGTCCTGCTGTTCGATCCGACCAATGCGAAGTCGTCCGCCTACAACCCGCTGCTGGAGGTCCGGCAAGGGGAATGGGAAGTCCGGGACGTGCAGAACATCGCGGATATTCTGGTCGATCCCGAAGGCAGCCTCGACAAGCGCAACCATTGGGAAAAGACCAGCCATTCGCTTTTGGTCGGCGCGATCCTGCATGTTCTCTATGCGGAGAAGGACAAGACGCTGGCGGGCGTCGCCAACTTCCTGTCCGATCCACGCCGTCCGGTCGAGGCGACCTTGCGCGCGATGATGGACACACCGCATCTGGGCGAGGCAGGCGTGCATCCCGTCATCGCGTCATCGGCGCGAGAGCTTCTGAACAAGTCTGAGAACGAACGGTCGGGCGTGTTGTCTACGGCCATGTCTTTCCTCGGCCTTTATCGCGATCCTGTCGTGGCGCGGGTGACGGCGCGATGCGACTGGCGCATTGCCGATCTGGTCGGCAGCAAGGAGCCGGTCAGCCTCTACCTTGTTGTGCCGCCATCCGACATCAACCGCACCAAGCCGCTTATCCGCCTGATCCTCAACCAGATCGGCAGGCGGTTGACCGAGGAATTGAACACGTCCGGCGAGCGCCACCGCCTGTTGTTGATGCTGGACGAGTTTCCAGCGCTCGGCCGGCTCGACTTCTTTGAATCGGCGCTCGCCTTCATGGCGGGTTATGGCCTCAAATCCTTCCTGATCGCGCAGAGCCTCAACCAGATCGAACGGGCCTACGGCCAGAACAATTCGATCCTCGACAACTGCCATGTCCGCGTCAGCTTCGCCACCAATGACGAACGCACGGCCAAGCGGGTGAGCGACGCGCTCGGCACCGCGACCGAGCTGCGCGATTCCACCAACTATGCCGGCCATCGCCTTGCGCCGTGGCTTGGGCATTTGATGGTGTCGCGGCAGGAGACGGCCCGGCCGCTGCTCACGCCGGGCGAGATCATGCAGCTTCCGCCCACCGACGAGATCGTCATGGTCGCGGGCACGCCGCCGATCCGCGCCACCAAGGCCCGGTATTTCGAGGATGCGCGGTTTCAGGAACGCGTCCTGCCTCCTCCCGATCTGGCCTCCGCTCCGCTGGCGCCCAGCCCATCCGCCGATGACTGGTCCGGCCGTGTGGTCGCGGCGGCGGGTCGTTCCGCGAAGGTCGCCGCAGACGGGGCCGAGGGCGATCCGGCCAATGCCGGCATCCGCCGCGAACCGGAATTGCCCGACCATGAGGAAATCGTCGCCCCGCCGCCGTCGCCCGAACGGGAGTTCGAGTTTCTGGACGACGAGCCGGACATCGACGCGGCCAAAGCACGGGCGATCCGTGAACGCATGAGGATGGTCGCTCGGCAGGCGTCGATGAATCCCGATGACGGCATCGAGCTTTGAGGAACCCGCCCGTGGCCACACGAACCCGCATGAACGTCTATTTCACCCCGGACCTCCTCAAGCAGGTCAAGGCGCTAGCTCTCCGCCAAAAGGTCTCGCAATCTGCCGTCATCGAGGCCGCAGTCGCCTCTTTCCTTTCAGGAGACTCCGCCGGACAGCTCGAGGCCGCGATGTCGCGCCGCTTGGACAGGCTGGGCCGCCAGATCGACACGCTTGACGAAGATCTCGCCGTGCTCGGCGAGACCGTCTCGCTGTTGGTGCAATACTGGCTGACCTTCACGCCGCCGATCTCCGACACCGCGCAATCGTCCGCCCGCGCGAAAGGCGTCGAACGGTTCGAGGGCTTCATCCAGACCCTCGGCAAGCGGCTCGCCACCGGAGACAGGTTCCTCAAGGAGCTGTCGCGCGATGTCGAGTCGCTTGGGGACAGTCCCGCGCAGCGGCCGTCCGACCCCGATAGCGACCGACCCTGAATTTTGAAACCATCCTATTTACCGCCCATCGCCGCCCCTGGCCGCACACGCGTAAATACTTGTTGAGTCAGCCAAAATTCAGGCTCTTTTAATCGACCCCGATGCGGGGACCATCTGTCGCGTGCCCGCCGGAAGCCAGGGCCGACATGACTGCCAACCACCACAGACAGGAAGCCATTGCGCGCGGCGCGCGCATGTTGCGCACTGCGCTTGGACCATCCATTGCCCGGCTTCTTGAAGATCCGTCCGTCGTCGAGGTGATGTTGAACCCGGACGGCCGCATCTGGGTGGACCGGCTGTCCGAAGGCCTAGCCGATACAGGAGAGCGATTGCCCGCCGCCGATGGCGAACGCATCGTGCGCCTGGTCGCCCATCATGTCGGCGCGGAAGTCCATGCCCGCAGCCCGCGCGTCTCGGCAGAACTGCCGGACACCGGCGAGCGGTTCGAAGGCCTTTTGCCGCCCGTCGTTGGAGCGCCGGCTTTCGCCATCCGCAAGCCCGCCGTCGCGGTGTTCACGCTCGACGACTATGTGACCGCTGGCATCATGACCGCCCACCAAGCGGACATGCTGCGCGAAGCCGTCGCAACTCGCGCCAATATCTTGGTGGCCGGCGGCACGTCCACCGGCAAGACCACGCTGACTAACGCGCTGCTCGCCGAGGTGGCGAAGGGCGCGGATCGCGTCGTCATCATCGAGGACACGCGCGAGCTGCAATGCGCCGCGCCCAACCTTGTCGCCATGCGAACCAAAGATGGTGTGGCCAGCTTGTCGGACCTCGTGCGGTCATCGCTACGCCTGCGCCCCGACCGTATCCCCATCGGCGAGGTGCGCGGCCCCGAGGCCCTCGATCTGCTCAAAGCCTGGGGAACGGGACACCCAGGCGGCATCGGCACCATCCATGCGGGTTCCGGCATCGGCGCGCTGCGCCGTCTTGAACAGCTCATTCAAGAGGCTGTCGTCACCGTCCCGCGCGCCCTGATCGCCGAGACCATCGACCTTGTTGCGGTCCTTGCCGGGCGCGGTTCCGCGCGCCGGCTGGCCGAGCTCGCCCGCGTCGAAGGCCTGGGGCCGGACGGCGACTATCGCATCACGCACCCAAGCCCATTGGCACCCCCCACCAACACAGGAGATTCCGAATGATCCGTCATGCCATGCGCATCCGTCGCCACGTCGCCACGGCCGCGGCCGTCACCTATGTCAGCCTCTTCATGGCCCCGGCCGCCCACGCCTCGGGGTCGTCGATGCCCTGGGAAGCGCCGCTGCAATCCATCCTCGAATCCATCGAGGGGCCGGTCGCCAAGATCATCGCCGTCATCATCATCATCGTGACCGGCCTGACCCTTGCGTTCGGCGATACCAGCGGCGGCTTCCGTCGTCTGATCCAGATCGTATTCGGCCTGTCCATCGCCTTCGCGGCGTCGAGCTTTTTCCTGTCGTTCTTCTCGTTCGGCGGCGGGGCGCTCATCTGATGGCGGGCGGCCTCGAACAGCTCGACGCGGTGCCGGGATTCACGGTCCCGGTCCATCGGGCGCTGACCGAGCATATCCTGCTCGGCGGCGCTCCGCGCGCCATCGCCATCATGAACGGGACGCTGGCCGGGGCCGTGGGCCTCGGCCTGCGCCTTTGGCTGGTCGGCATCGCCATCTGGGCCATCGGCCATTTCGCGGCCGTGTGGGCGGCGAAGCGCGATCCCCTCTTCGTCGAGGTCGGGCGGCGGCATCTGCGCATCCCGGCTTTTCTGGCGGTGTGAGGGCGCGGCCATGATGAACCTTGCCGAATACCGCCGCACCGCCACCCGGCTCGCCGATTATCTGCCATGGGCCGCATTGGCCAGCTCCGGCGTCGTCTTGAACAAGGACGGGAGTTTTCAGAGGACGGCGAAGTTTCGCGGTCCCGATCTGGATTCCGCCGTCGCCGCCGAGCTGGTCGCGGTCGCCGGCCGCATCAACAACGCCGTGCGCCGTCTCGGCTCCGGCTGGTCAATCTTTGTCGAGGCGCAGCGCAGCGAGGCCGCGACCTATCCCGACAGCACCTTTCCCGATCCCGCGTCGGCGCTGGTCGATGCAGAGCGCAAAGCCGGTTTCGAGGAAACCAGCACGCATTTCGTGTCCGGCTACTTCCTCACCTTCCTCTGGCTGCCCCCGGCCGAGGAAGCCGCGCGCGCCGAAACATGGCTCTACGAGGGCCGGGAGAAAGCGGGCGTGGACCCGTGGGAACTGCTGCGCGCCTTCATCGACCGCACCGACCGCGTGTTGGCCTTGCTCGACGGCTTCATGCCCGAGTGCCGTTGGTTGGATGACGGCGCGACGCTGACCTACCTGCATTCGACGATCTCCACGAACAGGCATCGCGTCCGCGTTCCCGAGACGCCGATGTATCTCGATGCTCTGCTCGCCGATCAACCGCTAACCGGCGGGCTGGAGCCGCGCCTTGGGGACGCACATCTGCGCGTCCTGACCATCGTGGGATTCCCTACCGCGACGACGCCGGGCCTGCTCGACGAAATGAACCGGCTGCCGTTCCCGTATCGGTGGAGCACGCGCGCAATCCTGCTCGACAAAACCGATGCGACCCGGCTGCTGACCCGCATCCGCCGCCAGTGGTTCGCCAAGCGCAAGAGCGTCGCCGCGATCTTGAAAGAGGTCATGACGAACGAGGCTTCCGCCCTGGTGGACACCGACGCGGCCAACAAGGCGCTCGACGCCGACATGGCGTTGCAGGAACTCGGGGCGGACGTGGCGGGCGTGGCCTACGTCACCGCGACCGTCACCGTATGGGATGGCGACCCGCGCATAGCTGACGAGAAGCTGCGCCTGGTCGAGAAGATCGTTCAGGGCCGCGACTTCACCGCCATGGCCGAGACGGTCAACGCGGTTGACGCATGGCTCGGCAGCCTGCCCGGACACGCCTACGCCAATGTCCGCCAGCCGCCCATCAGCACCTTGAACCTCGCCCACATGATCCCGCTTTCAGCGGTGTGGGCGGGGCCGGAACGGGACGAGCATTTCGGCGACGCTCCATTGCTTTACGCCAGGACCGAAGGCTCCACCCCGTTCCGGCTAAGTCTCCATGTCGGCGACGTAGGCCACACCCTTGTCGTCGGCCCCACGGGCGCGGGCAAGAGCGTGGTGCTCGCCCTCATGGCGCTCCAGTTCCGCCGCTACCACCGCAGCCAGGTATTCGCCTTTGATTTCGGTGGCTCGATCCGCGCCGCCGCGCTCGCCATGGGCGGCGATTGGCATGACCTAGGTGGCGGGCTGACCGAAGGTTCGGACACTTCCGTATCGCTCCAGCCGCTCGCCCGCATCCATGACACCTATGAACGCGCCTGGGCGGCGGACTGGATCGCGGCAATCCTCATGCGCGAAGGCATCGCCATCACGCCCGAGGTCAAAGAGTATCTTTGGACGGCGCTGACTTCGCTCGCCTCCGCGCCGGTCGAAGAACGCACGATCACCGGCCTTGCGGTGCTGTTGCAATCCAACGATCTGAAACAGGCGCTCCGGCCGTTCTGCGTCGGCGGTGCCTATGGCCGGTTGCTCGACGCCGAGACAGAGCATTTGGGATCGGCGGACGTGCAGGCGTTCGAGATCGAAGGGCTGGTCGGCACCGGCGCGGCACCGGCCGTTCTGTCCTACCTGTTCCATCGCATCGGCGACCGGCTCGACGGCCGCCCCACGCTGCTTATCATCGACGAGGGATGGCTTGCGCTCGACGACGAGGGGTTCGCCGGCCAGCTCCGCGAATGGCTAAAAACGCTGCGCAAGAAGAACGCCAGCGTCATCTTCGCCACGCAAAGCCTGTCCGACATCGACGGCAGCACTATCGCGCCCGCCATCATCGAAAGCTGCCCGACGCGGCTCCTGCTGCCGAACGAACGCGCCATCGAGCCGCAGATCACGGCCATCTATCGCCGCTTCGGCCTCAATGACAGGCAGATCGAAATCCTAGCACGGGCCACGCCCAAACGGGATTATTACTGCCAAAGCCGCAGGGGCAATCGCCTGTTCGAGCTGGGCCTGTCCGAAGTCGGCCTCGCGCTCTGCGCCGCATCCGCCAAAACCGACCAGACGCTCATTGCGCAGATCGTCGCCGAACACGGCCGCGATGGTTTCCTCGCCGCATGGCTGCGCGAGCGCGGCGTCGATTGGGCGGCCGACCTGATCCCGAACCTCACCAATCTCATCCCCCAGCCTGAAAAGGAGTCCATACAATGATTATCCGTTTCCCGCCCCCTCGCGCCGCGTTGATCGCGGCGGCGGTCCTCGCCGTGCCCGTCGCGCTGTCGCCCATGCTGGCAAGCCCGGCCCATGCGCAATTCGGCTTCGGCCGCATCGTCTATGATCCGAGCAACTACGCGCAGAACGTGCTCACGGCGGCCCGGACGCTGGAGCAGATCAACAACCAGATCACCAGCCTCCAGAACGAAGCGCAGATGCTTATCAACCAAGCGAGGAATCTGACAAGCCTGCCGTATTCGTCGCTCCAGCAGATTCAACAGAACGTCAGCCGCACCCAGCAGCTTCTCGCGCAGGCGCAGAACATCGCGTTCGATGTGCAGAACATCGACCAGGCGTTCCAAAGCCAATACGGCAACGTCTCGCTGTCGGCGACCGACGCCCAGCTTGTCGCCGATGCGCGCGACCGTTGGCAAAACACGGTCGGCGGCTTGCAGGACGCCATGAAAGTGCAAGCCGGTGTCGTCGGCAATATCGACAGCAACCGCGCCGAGATGGCCGCGCTCGTCGGCCGGAGCCAGGGTGCGACCGGCGCATTGCAGGCCACGCAGGCCGGTAATCAGATCCTCGCCCTCCAGTCGCAGCAGCTTTCCGACCTGATCGCCATGCTTGCCGCCAACGGCCGGTCGGAAGCGCTGATCGAGGCCGAGCGCGCCACGGCCGCCGAACAGGGCCGCGTCCAGCGCGAGCGCTTTCTGACCCCCGGTAGCGGCTACCAGCCGGGCAATGCGCAGATGTTCAACGGCAACAACTGACCGGGAGGCTCGCCATGGACGGCAAGATGCTGGCCCGGCTCGGGGCTGTCGTATTCGTCGCCATCGCCATCACCGCCACGGTGATCGAGATGACCCGCAAGGACGATCCCGCGCCGGCCAGCACCGCACCGGCGCTGCAACCGCCGACCGATCCGCTCCGCGCGACGCTCCGCCGGTGCCAGCAGCTTGGGGAAACGGCGACGAGCGATCCGGCTTGCCTTGCCGCATGGGCCGAGAGCCGCGACCGTTTTCTTGGCCGGACGCCCGCCCAGACCGCTCCGCGACAGAACGAGGGACAGTGATCCATGGGCGGAACCGGCGTCATCGACTCGTTTCTTGGGGTCTTCACCAGCTACATAGATTCCGGCTTCGGCCTGCTCGGTGGGGAAGTGGCGTTCATCGCCACCACCTTGATCGTCATCGACGTGACGCTCGCCGCGCTCTTTTGGGCCTGGGGCGCGGATGACGACATTATCGCAAGGCTGGTCAAGAAGACCCTGTTCGTCGGCGTCTTCGCCTACATCATCGGCAACTGGAACAACCTCGCCCGCATCGTCTTCGACAGCTTCGCCGGTCTCGGTCTCATGGCGTCGGGCACGAGCTTTTCCGCTGCCGACCTCATGCGGCCCGGCCGGGTGGCACAGACCGGGCTCGATGCCGGACGGCCGTTGCTCGATTCCATTTCCGACCTGATGGGCTACTGGTCGTTTTTCGAGAACTTCATCCAGATCGCCTGCCTGCTGTTCGCCTGGGCGCTGGTTATCCTCGCCTTCTTCATCCTCGCCGTGCAGCTCTTCGTCACGCTGATCGAGTTCAAGCTGACCACGCTGGCCGGCTTCGTGCTGATCCCCTTCGGCCTGTTCGGCAAGACCGCCTTCATGGCCGAGCGTGTGCTTGGCAACGTAATCTCTTCCGGCATCAAGGTTCTGGTGTTGGCGGTCATCATCGGCATCGGCTCGACGCTGTTCTCGCAATTCACGGCCGGTTTCGGCGGCGCGACCCCGACCATCGACGACGCCATGGCGATTGTGCTGGCAGCCCTGTCGCTGCTCGGCCTCGGCATCTTCGGACCCGGCATCGCCACCGGCCTTGTCTCGGGCGGCCCCCAACTCGGCGCGGGCGCGGCCGTGGGCACCGGCCTCGCTGCCGGCGGCATGGTGCTGGCGGGCGGTGCGGCGGCGGGTGGCGCGGCGATGCTCGGTGCAAAAGGCGGCGCTGCCGCTTTGTCCGGCGGGGCCGCGGCCGTTCGCGGCGGCGCGACGGCCGCAGGAGCCGCTTCCGCAGCCTACAGCCTCGGCTCGCTCGGCCAGACCGGCGCGACCGGCGTCGCCTCCGGCGTTGGCGGCGTCGCTCGCGCGGCAGGATCGGCAGCCGTCTCACCCTTGAAACGCGCTGCCTCCCGCGCGTCCGAAAGCGTCAAGTCCAGTTTCTCCGAAGGCGCCAAGGCCGGCTTCGGCGCGAGTGGTGGCACGTCCACCATGGGAACGGTCGGTGGGGCGGCGGAAGCATCCGCCCCTGCCGCGTCCGCCTCGGCCACAGGCGCACCGCCTGCCTGGGCGCAGCGGATGCGGCGCTCGCAGGCCATGAACCACGGCACGACCATGGCCGCGCACGCCGTCCGCTCCGGCGATAGCCACGGCCCCGGCTCTTCCGTCAACCTTTCCGAAAGTGACCGCTCATGAGCATCTTCAAACGACCCGCAGCCCATTACGGCAAGACGCCGGAACCCGAGACCCCGTATCAGAAGGCCGCGCAGGTCTGGGACGAGCGTATCGGCTCGGCCCGCGTGCAGGCTAGGAACTGGCGCTATATGGCCTTCGGTTCGCTGATCCTTTCAACGGGTTTCGCTGCTGCCCTCGTATGGCAATCGGCGCGCGGGACCGTGGTGCCCTGGGTGGTTCAGGTCGACGCCCTTGGCCAAGCGCAGACCGTCGCGCCCGCGAACGCCGACTATCGTCCGACTGACCCGCAGATCGCCTTCCATCTCGGCCGCTTCATCGAGCAGGTCCGCGCCATCCCGGCCGATGCCATCATCGTCCGCCAGAACTGGCTTCGCGCCTACGAGTTCACCACCGACCGGGGCGCTGCGGCCCTGAACGACTATGCCCGCGCCAACGATCCGTTCACGCGCGTCGGCCGCCAACAGATCGCCGTCGATGTGTCCAGCGTCATCCGGGCATCGCCGGGTTCCTTCCGCATCGCCTGGACCGAACGCCATTACGAAAACGGCCAGCTTTCCGGCACCGAGCGATGGACCGCGATCCTGACCATCGTGATCCAGCAGCCCCGAACCGCCGAACGCCTGCGCGCCAATCCGCTCGGCATCTACGTCAACGCAATCTCATGGTCGCGGGAGATGAGCCAATGACCTGCACGACGTTCCGTAAAGCCGGGTTTCCGGTTTTACGCAAATCCGCTTTGGCGGTCTTGTTACTTTCCGCCACGATGCTGACCGGCTGCGCCACCAACCGGACGCCGCAATTCAGCTATGACGACTCCGTGCCGCCGCTACCATCGCCGCCTGCGGCTTCGACCGAGGACCGCCCCCGGCCGCTGCATGTTCCGCCCGCCTGGACCGTCGCGCGCGGCGGCGAGAGGGCGGGCACACCGACCGGCCGCGTCGAGAACGCCAATGCCGCCGCTCGCGTCGAGCCGCGCCGGGAAGGCTACTATAACGCCATCCAGATTTACCCGTGGAGCGAAGGCGCGCTCTATCAGGTCTATGCCGCCCCCGGTCAGATCACCAATATCGCATTGGAGCCAGGCGAAAACCTGACCGGCGCGGGACCGATCGCCGCCGGCGACACCGCCCGCTGGATCATCGGCGACACCGAGAGCGGCAGCGATGCCAACCGGCGCGTCCATATCCTCGTGAAACCGACCCGCGACGACATCTCGACAAACCTTGTCGTGACCACCGACCGGCGCACCTACATGATCGAGCTGCGCGCGCGGGAAGCGCTCTACATGCCCGCCGTGGCATGGGCCTATCCCGCGCCACCGGCAGGCCAGCGCCGGGCCGTCCCGGCCGCGCCGGTCATCCCGGCCGAGGCGGCGCGGAACTATCGCTACGGATTGCAGGTGCAGGGCGACAGCCCGCCGTGGCGGCCGGTTTCCGTCTTCGACGATGGCCGGCGCGTCTATGTCGTCTTCCCGCGCGGGATCGTGCAGGGCGAAATGCCGCCGATCTTCGTGCTCGGGTCGGACGGCGAGCCGCAGATCGTCAACAGCCGCATCCACCGGAACGTCCTGATCGTGGACAGGCTGTTCGGGGCGGCCGAACTGCGCCTCGGTAGCGGCAACCGCCAGCAGGTCGTCAGGATCGTCCGTATCGAGCAACGGCAGGCCGCCGCTCAGCCCGCAGCCACCGGAGACTCGCCGTCATGACAGACAACCCGATCACCGACACCACCGCGCCCATGCGGCTGCGCGCAGAACCACCCCGCGTCACCCGCCTGTCCCGCAAGATGCTGGCAGGCATTGGCGCCGTCGCGCTTCTCGGCATCGGCGGCGCACTGATCTATGCGCTCCAGACCCGCGATGCAGGACCGGGCGGCGAAGAACTCTATTCGACCGAGAACCGGCCCACGGCGGACGGCCTGTCCGGTTTGCCGCGCGACTATACCGGCCCGGTGCTCGGCCCCGCGTTGCCCGGCGATCTCGGCCGCCCGATCCTCGATGCGCAGAACCGGGGCCAGCCAGTTGCCGCGCCCGCCATTACCGCGCCAGCGGTCGATCCCGAGGAACAGCGTCGTCTTGCCGAGGAAGAAGCTGCACGGTTGAGCAACGTCTTTTTCCAGTCCGGGCCGCGCACGGGAGCGCCGGCAGGAACGGCCATGCCGGGCCTTGCTGGTCTCGGCGGACAGCAACAGGATGCGACCGGGCAGAACCGGCATGCCACTTTCCTGGGCGGCCCGGTGGATCGGCAGACCGTCGCGCCGGATCGCGTGCAGCCGCCGGCTTCGCCCTATATTCTACAGGCCGGGGCGGTGATACCGGCTGCATTGATCACCGGCATCCGTTCGGACCTTCCGGGCCAAATCACGGCACAGGTCACGGAGAACGTCTATGACAGCCCGACCGGCTCGCTGTTGCTGATCCCACAGGGCACGCGCATCATCGGCCAATACGACGACGGCGTGACCTTCGGCCAGCGCCGCGTGCTGCTTGTCTGGAACCGCCTGATCCTGCCGGGCGGCCGTTCCATCGTCCTTGAGCGCCTGCCGGGCGCGGACGCCAGCGGCTATGCCGGCCTTGAGGATGGTGTCGATTATCATTGGTGGGATCTGATGAAGGCCGCAGGACTGTCCACGCTGCTCGCGGTCGGCACGGAGCTGGCGGCCAGCGACGAGGACCGGCTTATCCGCGCCATCCGCGACGGGGCGCAGGATACCGTCAATCAGGCAGGCCAGCAGATCGTGCAGCGCCAGTTGCAGGTTGCGCCCACGCTGACCATCCGGCCCGGCTTCCCGGTCAGGATCATCGTGACCCGCGACCTTGTATTCGAGCCGGCAGGAGGTTGACCATGACCATGCTGAAACTCGGCCCGCTGCCCGACGACAAGCCGGTGAAAGTGACCCTGGAGCTGCCCGCGCCGCTCCGCCGCGATCTGGTCACCTATGCCAATTATCCGAATCGTTTACATGCCCAGGAGAAAAAACATGCCGGAACTAAAGCTTGGTCGGTTGCCGAAGGTGGGAGTGGTACGGATGACAATCGCGTTGTCGGAACCGCTTAAAGAGGAACTAGATCTTTATGCCGCCGAGCACAGCCGTCTCTATGAGCCCGTGGAAACTGCGGCATTGATCCCGTATATGCTGGAAGCATTCCTCCGCTCCGATCGTGGTTGGCGCAGTCGGCAGGCAAAGGCGGGAGGCGCGCGCAAACGTGGCGCTACCACTGCCACCGGCAATCCCACGCGAAGCGATGAGACATCTTCATAAAGTCGGCATATTACCGAAATATTGGTCCGCGAATCCGGCCAGCCCGTCCTTGATCCAGCAAAGCTCGTGGTGCCGATGACCCAAGGGTTGATGGCGACCGATCAGGGCTCTGCAAAGTTTCGGAGACTTGAATAAGTGGCAGCGTCGTGGGCGCCTGCCCGCCAACGAAGCTGGCATTCGCCCATGGTTGGCACGCCGAACTATCTGGCGCGCGCCAGTTCTTCGCCAAGAAACGGCGCCGTCCTGCTCCCGGGTGTTCGGGCTACCTGTTGAGGGGAACCGGCCACAACTATCATGCCGCCGGCATCGCCAGCACCTGGCCCTATATCGATCACCCAGTCGGCCTGCGCCACCGCGCGCATGTCGTGCTCGATCATGACCACGGTGTTGCCCGCATCGACCAGGCGCTGCAATTGCACCAACAGCCGGTCGGCATCTGCGGCGTGCAACCCTGTGGTTGGTTCATCAAGCACGTAGAGGCTGCGGCCACGCTGGCTGCGCTGAAGTTCGGTCGCCAGTTTGATCCGCTGCGCTTCGCCGCCCGACAACTCTGTAGCAGGCTGGCCAAGACGCAGGTAACCCAGCCCAATCTCGCGCAGCAATTGCAAGGGCCGCGCCACGGCATCCTCGCTTGCGAAGAAGTCGCAAGCTTCGTCCACCGTCATGGACAGCACCTCAGCGATGTTACGCCCGTTCCAGCGCACCTTGAGTGTCGCCTCGTTATAGCGTGCACCATGACAGGTCGGGCACGGCGCGTAGACGCTGGGCATGAAGAGTAGTTCCACGCTGACAAAACCCTCACCCTCGCAGGTTTCGCAGCGTCCCTTGGCGACGTTGAAGGAAAACCTTCCGGCATCGTAACGACGGCGGCGCGCATCAGGGGTAGCGGCGAACAGCTTTCGCACATGGTCAAACAGGCCCGTATAGGTGGCCAGGTTCGAGCGCGGCGTGCGACCGATTGGCTTCTGGTCCACCTGCACGAGACGCTGAATGGCATCTACGTCACCCGCCAGATGGCCGCCAGTGGTCTCGATGATCGTCGCTCCTTCGCCGCTGCTGCTTTCGGCTGCATCGTCCTCGGGTTCATGGCCCAGATGCAGCAATACCAATTCGGGCAGTGTCTGCGCTACGAGGCTGGATTTGCCCGAGCCGGAAATGCCAGTGACGGCCGTCAGCACACCGAGCGGAAAGCGCGCATTGACGCCGTCCAGATTGTGGCGACGGATGCCATGCAACTCCAGCCAACCGGCGGGTTCGCGTTCCCGACTGGACGACGCGGGTATCTCGTCGAATAAGTAGCGCGCGGTGCGGGATTCCGAAATCTGGCGCAGGCCGTACGGCTCGCCGCTGTAGAGGACGCGGCCCCCGTTCTCTCCGGCATCCGGCCCCACATCCACCAGCCATTGCGCGCGGCGCATCAACTCCAGATCGTGTTCCACCACGAACACCGAGTTGCCAGCGTCGCGCAACCTGTCGAGGGCGTCGTAAAGGGCTTGGCTGTCGGCCGGATGCAAGCCCGCCGAGAGTTCATCGAGAACATAAACGACGCCGAACAGCGGAGAGCTCAATTGCGTGGCCAGCCGCAGGCGTTGTAGTTCACCAGCGGAAAGTGTCGGTGTGGCCCGATCCAGCGTCAAATAACCCAGGCCCAGTTCGCGCAGTTGGTGCAGCCGCGCCATGACGCCACCGGCGATGCGTTGCGCCACGAGGCGTTTTTCTTCCGACAGCGCGGAAGTGCGGCGTATGTCGGGTGATGCCGCATGAACGGCACGGCCAGTGGCCGCGCGTTCGGCGCGGTCGCGTTGGGTCGCCTTCTTGTCCGTAGCCGCTCCCGCCGCATGGGCGCTGAAATCGCCCTGTACGATGGGTTCGATCAGGGTGGCCAACTGGTCCAGCGGCGTTTGCATGAACGTGCCGATATCCACCCCGGCGAAAGTGACCGCCAGCGCTTCGGATCTGAGCCGCTTACCGTGGCAGGTAGGGCATGATCTGCCTTCCATGAACCGGGACACGCGCTTGCGCATCAAAGCACTCTGGGTGTTCGTGAAGGTATGCAGCACATAGCGCCTGGCCCCGGTGAAGGTGCCCATATAGCTCGGCTCAAGTTTACGCTTGAGGGCCGCCTGCGTTTCGGCGGGCGTAAAGCCCGCGTATACCGGCACGGTGGGCGTTTCCTCGGTGAACAGAATCCAGTCGCGGTCCGCCTTGGACAGGTCCTTCCAGGGCGTGTCCACGTCAAAGCCCATGCTGACAAGGATGTCGCGCAGATTCTGCCCCTGCCAGGCGGGCGGCCAGGAGGCGATGGCGCGTTCACGGATGGTCAGGGAGGGATCAGGCACCATGATTGCCTCGGTCACCTCATACACATGGCCCAGGCCATGACAGGTCGGACAGGCCCCCTGCGGTGTGTTGGGGGAAAAATCCTCGGCGTAGAGCATCGGCTGACCGGCCGGATAGGTGCCCGCGCGCGAATACATCATCCGCACCAGGCTCGACAGCGTGGTCACGCTGCCCACCGAGGAGCGCGTGTTGCTAGCACCGCGCTGCTGTTGCAAGGCGACCGCCGGCGGCAATCCGTCAATCGCATCGACATCGGGCACCCCGGCCTGATCTATCAAACGCCGTGCGTAGGGGGCCACCGACTCCAAATAGCGCCGCTGCGCCTCGGCAAAAATGGTGCCGAAGGCGAGGGAAGACTTTCCGGAACCCGAGACGCCCGAGAATACCACCAGCGCATTGCGGGGAATGGAAACGTCCACGTCCTTGAGGTTGTTTTCGCGCGCCCCGCGCACTTCAACAAGGCCGCTGGCGGCAGCGGTGCAGGAGGCTTCGCCGAAAGAAGGGTTTGGCATGGTCTTAGTCTTGTCCTGTCGTTGGCGGAGCGTCCGCGTCATGTTCCGCCGTATCATCGAGCGAGCGAAGCCAGGCGAGCCGTTCTGCCAGCCAGCGCTCGACGCCCCGGTCCGTTGGCTGATACCAGCCCGGCTTCGTCACACCTTCGGGGAAATAGGATTGGCCCGCCGCGTAGCCGTCCGGCTCGTCATGGTCGTAGCGATAGCCTTTGTGATAGCCCATCTGCTTCATCAACTTGGTCGGCGCGTTGCGCAGATGAACGGGAACGGGCTTGGAACCGCTGTCCTTGACGAACGCCTTGGCTTTATTCCAGGCATCATAGGCGGCGTTCGATTTGGGGGTGGCAGCAAGGTAGGTCGCCGCGTGAGCAATCGGTATTTCGCCCTCGGGAGAGCCCAGCCGTTCATAGGCCAGCGCGGCATTGAGCGCCAGTTGCAAAGCCTGCGGGTCGGCATTGCCGATATCTTCGCTGGCCATCACGATCATGCGGCGTGTCACCTGGCTGACATCGCCGCCGCCGTCGATGATACGAGCCAGCCAATAGAGGGCCGCGTCGGGATTGGACCCCCGCAGCGACTTGTGAAAGGCCGAGAGCTGCCAGTAAAACTCGTTGCCGCCCTTATCGAACCGGCGCAGGGATGGGCTCGTCGATATCCTAGCGAATTCTCCATCGACTACCGCCTTGTCAGCGCCTGATGCCGCATTCGCCACCTGTTCGAGCAGGTTAAGGAAACGCCTGCCATCGCCATCGGCGAAGCCTTTGAGCAGGCCCAGGGCGTCCGTATCCAGTGTGACGCCATCGAGATGCGGCAAAGCGCGTTCGTAGAGCTGTTGCAGCTCGTCGCCCGATAGCGGTTCCAGCGTATAGACCTGCGCGCGAGAGAGCAGCGCGGAGTTGACCGCCAACCCCGGATGCTCGGTGGTGCCGCCCACGAGCGTCAGCAGCCCCGACTCCACATGGGGCAGCAAGGCATCCTGCTGCGCCTTGTTGAACCGATGAATTTCGTCAACAAACAACACGGTCGAGCGGTCATGATTGTCCAGTTCCGCCTGCGCCTCGTCGATAGCCTGCCTTATGTCCTTTACCCCGGCCAGCACGGCCGAGATGGCGATGAACCGGCTGCCGGTCATACTGGCAGCCAGGCGACCCAGAGTGGTCTTGCCTACACCCGGCGGTCCCCAGAGAATGAACGAGTGCAGCTTGCCGGATTTGAAAGCGAGGCGCAGCGGTTTGCCCGGACCCAGCAGATGCTGTTGCCCGACGAATTCATCGAGTGATCTGGGGCGCAGAAGCTCGGCCAGAGGCGGCCTGGGCCTTGTCGTGAATAAGTCAGTCAAGTTCACCTCACAGGGGCATAGCATGGAACGGCGCAGCGTTCTCACACTGAACCGCCTCCACCCAGTCGGTCGCGATTACGAAGATACAGGGTTCTACTATATAGTATATGGATTTTGCGGTGCAACCTTGCAGCCTCGCGCATTCGCGTTGCTCATCGTAGAGACTCCGCCCGACAGTGCTGCGGAAGGTGAGGACTCCACCTGAAGAGGTCCAGCAGGCAGTCGCCAAGAATATTGATACTGGGTGGGTGTATTCCCATATCTGCACATGGCCGGGTAATCGGGCCTTTGTGGGACCACGTAACTATTGGATATCCCATGCACTTTAAAGGAGCCGGACATGGCGAATGGATGGGGACCCGAAGGTGGGGTTCAGGACCAGATTGATGCGACAGTAACCGATGCGCTCTTGGCGGCGCGTTCTCGACTTCCACGGGGAAACGGAACCGTCGAATGTGAAGTGTGTGGCGAAGAAATCCCGTTGAGACGTCGCCAAGCCATTCCGTCAGCCAGAACATGTATTGCTTGCCAAAGTGAACGCGATAAACGACCAACGTTCTCCGCGATCAACCGCCGGGGCAATAAGGATAGCCAACTGCGTTAAAGGGGTAGTAGATCGGCTCTCAACATTATTGCGGAACGGATGTGAGTTGTCATCTTCGCTCGACGGTCAACCGTCGTTCCTCGTGAGCTCAAAGCCGATCAAAATTCGCGCGCGAAGGCGCAAGACCCACCCTGTGGCCTGGCCGCATCTTCGGGGCTCGCAGTGGGAGGTCGGCGTCTACCTGACAAAGGCGTGGACAACGCACGCGGATGAACATATCTCCTGTACAGTATGCCTCAGCGCCGAACAGGAAGATTTGATGCCATACACACCAGAAGAGAAAAGTCGGGCCGTCACTCGCATTCGTCGTATCAGGGGGCAGGCCGAAGCGCTCGAGCGTGCGATCCAAGCTGGGGCCAGCTGCTCTGCATTGCTTCAGCAGATCGTAGCGATGCGGGGCGCGACCAACGGCTTGATGGCGGAAGTGATGGAGAGCCATCTTCGAGAGACCTTCGGTCCACAGGTCAAGTCTAAAGTTGATCCAAAAGCCACTGATTACGACGCAGACCTTGAAGGTGTGATGAAGATCTTACGAAGATATCTCAAGTAGGAATTCCTGTCGGTACGAATTGCTTTTCTTGCATCAGTGTTTGACTTGTTTTCATCAGACGCTTGAAACATCCAGCCCTGCAACAGATCGACGGATTTTGCGAAGGCATTTGATTTTGAATTTTTGTGCTCTCCTCGCCGCTCTAGTATAGGAGGCGGCTATGATCGTGAAGAATTTCGGATACCTGCTTGCGCTGGTTCGCGAAGGGCACTTCGGCAGAGCCGCCAAGAGTTGCAACGTATCGCAGCCCACGCTTTCCGCCGGCATCAAGAAGCTCGAGCAGGACTTGGGCGTGGAGATCGTGCGGCATGGGCGTCGTTATGACGGTCTCACCCTGGAAGGTGAAACCGTGCTGGCTTGGGCAAAGAAGATCGCAAGCAACTGCGAGGGGCTGGAGCGCGACCTTTCGGCCCTCAAACGTGGGCTTGAAGGGCAGTTCCGCTTAGGCCTTCTGTCGGGTACGTCCGTCGTGGCGCCGATCCTCAGCTTGGCACTCGCTGAAAGAATGCCTCTTCTCGAACAATCCATTTGCACGACCCAGCTCTCGTCGCTGACCAGAGCCTTGCTGGCGCATGAAATGGACATGGCGCTGGTCTATCTCGAAGACGTATCAGGGGAGGACTTCGATACGCACCTTCTCTACCGTGAGCAGATCGTCGTTTTCCAGGCGACCAGAGATCCGCTGCCGCCACAAGTCTCATGGGATCATGTCGCGAATCTGCACCTGTGCATCTTGGACTGCGCACTCTCCAAAGCCGCGCAATCCAAACTCGGGCACTGTGCTGCCAAGACAATCAGGACCAACAATATCGATGTTCTTGTCGCCCATATCGCAACTGGTCGGTATGCGACCGCTCTTCCACAATCGCTCGCAACCTATTTCACGCGGATGCCCGACATTCGGGCAGTTGAAGTCACAGGCGAAAGCGCGGACGCCGCCGTTGGGTTGGCCACACTCAGGAATGGGCCGAAATCGCCCGCTTCGACCGCACTATTGGAGCTAGTTCGCGCTCCCGAAACAATGGCTTCGATACAGGCCGCTCTGGACCTGTATCGCCGGTTTCAACCAGAAGAGAACTGACCGTTCATGCCGTAGCAACACGGCATGAACGGTCGTGCGGCCCACTATTCCACGTAGATCATTTTCTTGGTCATCCCGCCATCGACGACAAGCGTTTGCCCTGTAACAAAACCGGCAGACGCCAGATAAAGCACGGCCTCGGCAATGTCCCGGGGGCGGCCAACGCGGCCGACCGGATGCTGCGCCTCGTCCTCAGCACGCAGATTTGTGTCGTTCGTGATCCAACCAGGTGCGATTGTATTAACCCGGATTTTCGGGCCAAGTTGCACAGCTAGCGCCTGCGCGAGTGCCACCATGCCACCCTTTGCAGCGGCATAGGCAAAGTCGACGCCTTCCGACATCAACGCGCGCGTGGAAGCCATCATGACAATCGAACCGCCGTCGGTGAGTAGGGGCCATGCCGCTCGCGACATCAAAAAGGCCCCTGTCAGATGGCTACCGATAGTGTTGTTCCACTGTTCGAGTGAGGTGTCCCCGAACTGCATGAATGTGTCGTAGACAAGCCCGCCATTGTTGACGAGCAAGTCTAGTTGATCCCAGCCAAGGGTATGAAAAGCTTCGGTCACGGATTTTTCGCTCGAAAGGTCGCAATGAATCTGCTGGCCGACCGCCCCTTCCTTCAGATCGAAGGATGCGACCTCCCATCCATCGCTCAACAAGGCGGAACATATCTCCTGACCGATCAGTCCGGACCCTCCTGTTACAATCGCGCGCCTCATAAGGACTCCTTTCTGTCGGGGAATGACAACTAGACTGACCGCACTCTGCCAGCACAACTAGTGCCGGACGAAGGTGCGTGGAAGGCATGTCTCAATGAACTTTGATGCGCCTTTTCTTCAACAAGCATTACGTCGCTGCCATCTTTTGGTATGTTATATCATTTTACTATGGCGCAACTGTCATCACCCTGCGGCTTGTTCATAGAAATTTCTGATCCCGGGATAGAATCTTCGAGTTTGCCGCGACGAAGAGGCGAGAGCATCATGCCTGTACGGAAATGATGAGCCCCTCAACGGCGCTTGCGTGCTGTGTCGAGGTCGTTCGCCTCGGCAGATCGCGACACGTCAACTTTTGTCCTCATCAATGCTGAGAGGGCGATGAAAAGAACGTAGGAGATATCTGATGGCTACCGGCAACCGGATCGTAACCTTCGAGAAGCCGATGGAAATGAAGGTCAACACCTTCAAATTCCCGGAGCTGATTACCCCCCAGGGTAAGAAGGCCCCGCACGGCGCCATTCTCAAAATCGTCACCACCAATATCTGCGGCAGCGACCTGCACATCTATCGGGGTACGTTCGAAGTCCCCAAGGGGATGACGATGGGCCATGAGATGACCGGCGAAGTGATCGAGGTCGGTCCCGATGTCGAGTATATCAAGGTCGGCGACATCGTATCAGTCCCTTTCAACGTGGGCTGCGGGCGCTGCTATAACTGCAAGCACATGCGCTCGGACGTATGCGAAAACACCAATCCCGAGATCGATTGCGGTGCATACGGCTTCAACCTGGGTGGATGGACCGGGGGGCAAGGGGATTATCTTTTCGTTCCCTACGCGGATTTCAACCTGCTGGCTTTCCCAGACAAGGATGCGGCCATGGAAAAGATTCGCGATCTGACGCTTCTTTCCGACGTACTGCCGACCGCATTCCACGGCTTCGCCGCTCCCGACTGGCCGGCGCAACCGGCCTATATCGTCGGCGAGAATGTGCTGATCTTCGGGGCCGGGCCTGTTGGCCGTGCAGGCGCCGCCTGCGCCCGGCTCCTCGGCGCCGGCGCCATCATCGTTGCTGACTTCATTCAGGAGCGGCTCGACCTGCTCAAGCCCCACGGCATCGAAACCATCAATCTTTCGGACGGGGTTCCGATTGAGGATCATCTCGAACGTATCACGGGTAACCGCGAGGTCGATCGCGTTATCGACTATGTGGGCCTCGACTGTCGCGGGTTTGGGCCGGATTCCGATAAGGTCGTCGAGAATGCCGTCACCAACGCGCTGCTGAAATATGTCCGCTTTGGGGGGATGACCAGCACAGTCGGTGTTTACTGCCCCAATCCGGTCTCCAAGGATCCGCTCGCCAAAAAGGGCACCATGGAAGTCGATTGGGCCAGTGGCTGGATCAAGTCGCCGCGCATGTCGGCAGGCCAGTCGCCCACCGCGAATTACAACCATGCCCTCATGCGGGCGATCCTGAATGACCGGATGCCCTATCTGACACCGATGATGAACATCAAGTTCATCTCCCTGGAGGATGCCCCGGCGGCCTACAAGGAGTTCGATGACGGTTCCGCATTCAAGTATGTCATCGATCCCCATGGCTCGGTGAAGCACTGATCCTCTTAACCGGAATGTCTCCCGATCATGTTCGGCAGACATTCCGGTTTCTCAGGACTGCTTAACGCAGGAATACCCATCTCGCCTTGCCAATCGCGCGCCCCGCCAGATCGGCGAGCTAAACCGTTTCGGACCGCACCATTGTCCAGCTACTGCGGTTTTCCGAGGCACGAACGTCCCTTCGCTCGCTAGCAATCCTAGACTTGGACATCTCCTTGCATACTGCTAAGGAGTATATTAGGTATACTCCCATACAGTATACGCGGTCCGCGAATCGACATGTCACAACAGACATGGCCTCTGGCAGTCCGCTTCAACCAACGAGGAGAATCCCAAGATGAAATCTCGTGCCGCCGTAGCCTTCGAGGCAGGCAAGCCGCTCGAAATCGTCGAAATCGACGTCGCACCACCCCAGAAAGGCGAAGTGCTCATCAAAGTCACGCATACCGGCGTCTGCCACACCGATGCGTTCACGCTGTCAGGCAATGATCCGGAGGGCATCTTCCCGGTCGTTCTCGGCCATGAGGGCGCAGGCATCGTCGTGGAGGTCGGCGAGGGCGTTACCAGCGTCAAGCCGGGCGATCACGTCATTCCGCTCTACACCGCCGAGTGCGGCAAGTGCGAGTTCTGTCTGTCCGGCAAGACCAACCTGTGCGTCGCGGTCCGCGAAACGCAGGGCAAAGGCCTGATGCCCGATGGCACCACCCGCTTTTCGTACAATGGTCAGCCGCTCTACCACTATATGGGCTGCTCGACGTTCAGCGAGTATACTGTCGTCGCTGAAGTCTCGCTCGCCAAGATCAATCCCGACGCGAATCCGGAGCATGTCTGCCTTCTGGGCTGCGGCGTCACCACCGGCATCGGCGCGGTCCACAACACCGCCAAGGTTCAGCCGGGAGACTCTGTTGCCGTGTTCGGTCTGGGCGGCATCGGCCTCGCGGCAATCCAGGGCGCACGTCAGGCCAAGGCGGGCCGCATCATCGCGATCGACACCAATCCATCCAAGTTCGAGCTGGCCCGCCAGTTCGGCGCGACCGACTGCATCAACCCCAAGGATCATGACAAGCCGATCCAGCAGGTGCTGATCGAGATGACTGGCTGGGGCATCGATCACACCTTCGAGTGCATCGGCAATGTACATGTCATGCGCGCCGCGTTGGAAGCTGCGCACCGCGGCTGGGGCCAGTCGATCGTCATCGGCGTTGCCGGCGCCGGACAGGAAATCTCCACCCGTCCATTCCAGCTCGTCACGGGCCGCGTCTGGAAGGGGTCGGCCTTTGGCGGCGTCAAGGGACGGACCCAGCTTCCCGGCATGGTCGAAGATGCCATGCGGGGCGAGATCGATCTGGCCCCCTTCGTCACCCACACCATGGGTCTGGAAGACATCAACGAAGCGTTCGACCTGATGCACGAAGGCAAGTCGATCCGCACCGTGATCCACTACTGATCCGTCGTCCCCAAACTCTTTCAATCCACACCAGACATAAAGGAAATTCCGTATGACCACTCCAGTTATCTCCGGTGACGGCATCTTCTCGCACGTCTTCCTCGGCGCCACCGACATCGACCAGTCGGTCGCGTTTTACGATGCAGCACTGGGTGCTCTCGGCATCAAGAATCTCGGTCCCTTCGGCAACGGTTGGGTGCTCTACGGGCGCGACAAGCCGGCCTTCATCATTGCCCTACCGGGCAATGGCGAAGCGCCCTCCAGCAACGGCGCGACGGTAGGCTTTGCGGCCGCGACGCCCGCGGACGTGGATGCGTTTCACGCCGCGGGCCTCGCCGCTGGCGGCACCGACGAGGGCCAGCCTGGTCCGCGTGACCACCTGCCGGGTGCCTATGCGGCTTATCTGCGTGATCCGGCGGGCAACAAGGTCTGCGCCTACACTTTCGTCTAAAGCTGGGAAGGTGAGAGAGACATCGGCTGCCCTACTAATCGTCGAAGCAAGGATAATAATCATGGAACGTGTCGAAGATCACGCCAGCTTCGGCGGCTGGCAGGGCGTCCATCAGCATCAGTCGGCGGCCTTGGACTGCCTCATGAAGGTCGGCGTCTATCTGCCGCCTCAGGTGAAGGACAGCCGCGTGCCAGTGCTCTATTGGCTATCGGGCCTCACATGCACCGAGCAGAATTTCATCTCCAAGGCCGGCGCACAACGATTCGCGGCCGAGCATGGAATCATCCTTGTCGCACCGGATACCAGCCCGCGAGGCGAAGGGATTGCCGACGATCCGACTTATGATCTGGGACAGGGAGCCGGCTTCTACGTCAACGCGACACAGCAGCCTTGGGCCGCCAACTACCGCATGTATGAATATGTCGTCGAGGAGTTGCCGGGGCTGATCGAAACTGTATTTCCGGCTGATGACCGCCGAGCAATCGCGGGACATTCGATGGGCGGTCATGGCGCGCTTGTCGCGGCGCTGCGCAACCCTGGACGATATCGCAGTGTATCGGCCTTCTCGCCGATCGTCGCACCGAGCCAGGTGCCGTGGGGTGAGCGCGCCTTCGCAGCCTATCTCGGTGACGATCGCGAGGCGTGGAAGCTATATGACACCATCGAACTCATCGAGACCGCCAGCGAGCGCCTGCCGCTGCTCGTTGATCAAGGCATGGATGACGAATTTCTCGACCGAGAGTTGCGTCCCGATCTTCTGAAGACGGCCTGTGAAGCTGCGGATCATCCGCTGACCCTCAACTTGCGGCCCGGATACGATCACAGCTATTATTTCATCGCGAGCTTTATCGGCGAGCATATGGCCCATCATGCCCGGGCGCTGTTCCAATGAGCGCGCCAGCATCCTCGACCATGCGTGAAATCGCATCCAGCCACGACCCGACATCCGGTCGCCATCGCGTGGTGGTCGTGGGGGCGGGCTTCGGTGGCCTCGAAACCGTGCAGTGCCTTGCGGGGAGCGGCGTCGACATCGCCATCGTTGATCGCCGCAATCATCACCTCTTTCAGCCGCTGCTCTACCAAGTCGCGGGAGCCTCACTGTCGCCATCTGAAATCGCCTGGCCGATCCGTGCACTTTTCGCCAAGCGCAAGGACGTGCGCACCCTGATGGGCGAGGTCAAAGATGTTGACACGGCCAACCGGCGAGTCATTCTCGAGGACGGCTCGGCGCTTGCCTATGACACGCTTGTCATCGCGACCGGCGCACGGCACTCCTATTTCGGGAATGATCAATGGGAGCCTTTTGCCACGGGCCTTAAGTCACTTGAAGATGCGACGACCATTCGTCGGCGCCTGCTGGTCGCCTTCGAGGAAGCCGAGCGTGAAACGGATTCTGCACGTCGCGCCGCTTTACAAACCTTCGTCATTGTGGGCGGGGGGCCGAGCGGCGTGGAGCTTGCCGGCACGATCGCAGAACTTGCCCGTCTGACACTGGTACGGGATTTCCGGTCGATCGACTCGCGCGCGACGCGGGTCGTACTGATCGAAGCGGGGCAGCGCCTACTGCAGGCCTTCCCGGAAGATCTGTCCGCCTATACTCGCCAGGCGCTCGAAAAACTCGGCGTAGATGTTAAACTCGGCACACCGGTCACGGACTGCTCCGCCGATGGCGTTATTGTCGACGGAAGGCGCATTCCCGCCGGGACTATCCTGTGGGCTGCTGGTGTTCAGGCCTCGCCAGCGTCGCGCTGGCTGAGCGCCGAAGCCGATCGTGCCGGGCGAGTCATCGTCGGCTCGGATCTGACGGTGCCAAGTCACCCTGATATCTTCGTGATTGGCGATACTGCGGCCGTGACCGGAGCGGATGGCAAGCCTGTTCCCGGTCTGGCTCCGGCTGCCAAGCAGGCCGGGCAATATGTAGCGCGGCTGATCCGCCAGCGTTTGCGGGGGACGCACACCTCCGAACCCTTCCGCTACCGGCATCAGGGCAATCTGGCAACGATTGGTAGCCGCCTTGCAGTCGTCGACTTGGGTGGGTTCAAACTTCGCGGCACCCTGGCATGGTGGATGTGGAAGCTCATTCACATCTACTTCCTGATCGGAGTGCAGAATCGTCTTAGCGTTGCGCTAAGCTGGTTGTGGACGCATGGTATGGGATATCGTGGTTCCCGGCTGATTACTTATAACAACTACGATAGCAACGGCGAAGCAAAGAAGAATGACAAGGAGGGACCGTCAATTGAGTGAAGAAGGCGGCACACCGCTTGGTAGTTCGACAGTCTATGGTATGCCGGTCCTGGGAAGCAGGCAGATTGCCTTGGATGAGATCCATGCACGCCCGTTTCCCTTGGTAGAAGCTCCGCGTACCCTGGTGCAACTCGCCTTCATGAACGAAGGCAATCTGGCGAAGGATCGCGAAACACTGGCCGAAATCTCGAGCCGGATGGGCGCTCCACTACCGGATCAGAGCACTCCCCTTCACGGCCTGACGTTCGAGCAAGGCGATCTGCATTGCGAGAAGCACGCTGAGTTCTCCACCTACCTGTGGTGCGCATCTCTTGACACTGAGACTGGGAAGCCAGTGGGTCTCGATCCCTTCAAACATGGCTTCATCCCACCCGGGCCCGTCGTGTCGGGTATCCGGCTAGACGTGGTGACCTGGTCCGAGGAGAATGCGAAGTCCTACATAGACCGCTTCGATCCTATCAGCCGCTGCCACTCGCTTGTTGAGGATGGCCTGGCCGATATCATAACCGACTTCCGTCAGGACAGCGATGGCCTGACCCGAATTGTTCTCCTGGACAGGGGGCTGACGCCGATACGGCTTGGAGCACTTGCCCAACGGCTTCTAGAGATCGAAACATATCGAACGCTTGCTCTTCTCAGCATCCCGCTGACCCGACAACTTGGACCGCATCTGCGTGATATCGAGAAGCGTCTTGCCGACATAACCAAAAGGATGCGCCAGTCCGCGCGTCGCGATAGCGAAGTGCTTCTTTCCGAACTCACGGACCTGTCGACCGAGCTTGAGGCCGACACAGCGTCGAGCCTGTACCACTTTGGCGCCAGCCGCGCTTACTATGAGATCGTCGACGAGCGGCTTGCCGCACTGGGTGAGACTTTCGTTGCCGGCTGTTATCGTTGGCGCAGTTTCCTACATCGCAGGATTGCTCCGGCAATGCGGACCTGCCGCACTATTGAGGAGCGTCAGGCCAATCTGTCCGACAAGCTCGCGCGCGCAACGACGCTGCTTCGATCCTGGATCGATGTGCAACTCGAACGCCAGAACAGCGATCTGCTGACCTCGATGAACAATCGCGCAAGGCTACAACTGCGGCTTCAGCAGACCGTGGAAGGTCTGTCTGTCGCGGCGATCTCCTACTATGTCATTGGGCTATTGTCCTATCTCATAAAGGGCATTCCGGGGTTCCACGATATTGTTTCGCCCGAATTGGTAATTTCTGCCCTCGTTCCCGTGGTGCTGTTCGCGATATGGTGGACCGTTCGACGGATCAGGAACTCTCATAGCGACCCTGGGCTTTCGGATCGGAAGGATCGGACATGACCCGACAACCTGGATTGGGTGCGAAATGCGCTGATGCCGCATGTCTTGAATCCAAAGACCAGAGCGCCGGAGCCTACCGGCATTCAGATTTTGATGGCAGTAATGTCGGGAAGATATTCGCCATAAAACGACGCGTGCAGGAGGGTTTCTAATGGCTACCGGCGTTTTCATCTTACACTCCCAATATACTCCCTCGGGTGATCAGCCCGACGCCATCGCACGGCTGATTTCAGGCATCGAAGATGGGGCGCATCATCAGACCCTGAAAGGGATTACCGGCTCGGGCAAGACCTTCACCATGGCGAATGTGATTCACCGATTGAAGCGTCCCGCCTTGATCCTGGCGCCGAACAAGTCGCTTACCGCACAGCTCTATGGTGAAATGAAGCAGTTTTTCCCCGAAAATGCGGTAGAGTACTTCGTTTCATATTACGACTATTTCCAGCCGGAAGTGTATCTTCCCGGCAGCGATCGGTTCATCCCGAAAGATTCGGCAATCAACGAACACCTTGAGCGACTGCGCCTATCTACAACGAAATCACTCATCGAGCGCCGTGACACAATCGTTGTTGCGTCGGTGTCATCGATATATTCGATGGGCGATCCTGATGACTATCGAGCGCTGCAAGTTCCGCTCTCACCCGGAGCAAGGACGAGCTTGAATGAGCTTTTGAAGGGCTTTGCCCGATTGCAGTACGATCGAACCGAGCACAAACTCAAACGCGGAACCTATCGCGTTACCGGCGATATCATCGAGGTTTTTCCGGCGGATTCAGAGTATAAGGCTGTTCGGATCGCCTTGTCGAATGGCGTGATCGACACGCTCGACTGGATCGATGCCGCCACCGGGCGACAACTTGAGCCCATCACCAACTATCTTGTCTCGCCCAAGACGGTTTTGGCCGCATCCGCAAGTCAGGTGGAATCGGCTGCCACGGCAATTCTGGAAGAAATGGAGCAGCGGGTCGCTGAGTTGAATAGCCAGAACCGTCTCGTTGAGGCGGCACGATTATATGAGCGTATAACGAATGACGCCGAAATGCTGCGTCAGGTCGGCTACTGCTCCGGCATGGAAAACTATGCCTGCTATTTGAACGGTCGCGACCCATCCCTTCCGCCAATTACCCTGCTCGACTACCTTCCGAAAGACGGCCTGCTTTTTGTCGATGAATCCCATGTGATGATTCCGCAGATCACGGCGATGTATAGTGGCGATCAGAGCCGCAAGGACACATTGATAGAATTTGGGTTTCGTCTCCCATCCTCGAAGAACAACCATCCTTTGAACTTCAGCCAGTTCGAGGCGATGAAGCCTCAGACCATCTTTGTTTCCGCGACCCCTGGCACTTACGAGCTGAACGTGTCCAAGGATCGTGTCGTCGATCAGATCGTTAGACCAACGGGTCTGCTTGATCCCGAAGTCGAAGTCAGACCGCGCGAAGGGGCCGTTGCTGATCTGCTGAGCGAGATCACCGAACGCGTGAAACGAAACGAACGGATTCTGGTGACCACGCTCACCAAGATTGCGACCGAGGATCTCAATGCCTTCCTTGAGAGCAAGGGAATACGGGTGCGTTATCTGCATTCGGACATCAAGGCAGAGGACCGGGTCGAAATCATAAACGGCCTTCGCGCCGGCGAGTTTGACGTCCTGATCGGCATAAGTCTCTTGCGCGAGGGACTGGATATCCCCGAGGCATCCCTGATCGCGATTCTCGACGCAGATCGCGCGGGGTTCCTACGAACGGCGCCGACTCTGATTCAGATGATCGGCAGGGCCGCCAGAAACGTCCGCGGGAAGGCGATCCTTTACGCTGATACGGTGACACCGGCAATGAAACAGGCGATGGACGAGACAATCGATCGAAGGCAGCGTCAGATTGCTTTCAACGAAGAACATGGTGTTACCCCCTCTTCATCCGTCCGCAAACTCGCCTCCGAGCAATCTCCGGGGGTCGAACCTTCGGTCCACTCGGAAGCGTTCTGTGCCAATCTCTCGGAGCTTTGTGATCGGATCGGCGAGGCGGAGCATCGTCTGCTGTCGGCCGTCGACACCGGTGACGATGCGCTGGCGGATGACATTCGCCATCGCCTGGACAGGCTATATGGCCAGTTTATCTATCTGTGATTACAGTAGACGAGGATCGGCTCATGAAGCTTTCTGACCGCTCGCTGAAGTACATGAAATGATAAGAAAAGGCGTTCGATCGGAATAGATCTTGCGTAAAGCAGCTGCCGCCAACCGGATTCCTGGCATTTGATGGAACCCGAGAGGAAAAGCTCGGCACTTGATATCTGTGAGAGGCCTATCGGCATCATGCAATCATACTTTGAGGTCCAATTTGGCTGCTACACCATCACATGAGCTCATACAGGTCGTCGTGTTGCTCGGTGCCGGCGTCGCGGCGGTGCCGATCTTCAAGCGTCTCGGCCTCGGGTCGGTCCTGGGTTATCTGACGGCGGGGCTGATCATCGGGCCTTATGGCGTCGGCCTCTTCAACGATCCGGAAGCCATACTCCACGTCGCCGAACTCGGCGTGGTGATGTTCCTCTTCATAATCGGGTTGGAGATGCAGCCATCACGGCTCTGGGGCCTGCGGCGGGAAATTTTCGGGCTCGGTGCCGCGCAGGTGCTTGTCGGCGGCTTGGTATTGACCATGATCGGCGTTGCAGCCGGCTTTCCTCCCATCGTGTCCTTTGTCGCTGGTATGGGGTTCGTGCTCACCTCCACGGCCACCGCCATGCAGATGCTCGACGAGCGCGGCGAGACGTCGAGCCCTGCTGGACAACGGGTCGTATCAATCCTCCTGCTGGAGGATTTGGCCATTGTGCCGCTTCTCGCTCTCGTCGCGTTCCTTGCGCCAAGCGCGGGAGAGACGAGTATCTCGGATAGGCTGACCCATATCGGGCTGGGGCTTGGTTCCATCGTCGCTCTGTTGCTAGCCGGCCGCTACCTACTCAATCCGCTGTTCCGTGCGCTCGCCTCGTCGGCTGCTCGTGAGGTAATGACGGCCGCCGCGCTGCTGGTCGTTTTGGGCGCCGCCCTTCTCATGCAGGTCGGTGGCCTGTCTATGGCGATGGGCGCGTTCCTGGCGGGCGTACTCCTGTCGGAATCAACCTTTCGCCACCAGCTCGAGGCGGATATCGAACCGTTCCGCGGCATCCTACTTGGCCTCTTTTTCATGAGCGTGGGCATGTCCCTCGATCTCGCCGTTATTGCTCAGCAATGGCCGATGATCCTCGCTGCGATTATCGTCTACATGGTAGCGAAGGGCCTGGTGATCTATGCGGTCGCGCGCCTTCTCAAGGCTCCTCACTCGGAAGCGCTGATCCGCGCCAGCTTGATGGCGCAAGGCGGTGAGTTCGCCTTTGTCCTCTATTCTGCTGCGCTGGCCGTTGGCATCCTCGACGGAGAGACGAACGCCGTGCTGACAGCCACGGTGATCGTCTCAATGGCGCTGACGCCGCTGGTGGTTATGGCCGCGCGTCGGTTCATTCCGCCCGCAACCCAGTCTCTCGACAACGTGGATGTAGCCGACGGCCTTTCCGGCAGCGTCCTAATGATTGGTTTCGGCCGCTTCGGGCAGATCGCCTCCCAGCCGCTTCTTCTGCGCGGCATCGACGTGTCCATCATCGACAATGACGTCGAGATGATCGAAGCCGCGGCCAACTTCGGTTTCAAGGTCTATTACGGCGACGGCACGCGGCTCGACATCCTGCATGCCGCCGGCGCAGGCCGTCATGAGACGATCCTTATCTGCGTGGACAAGGGCGAAACAGCGGTCCGCATCGCCGAATTGCTGCAAACCGAATTTCCGCTGGTGAGTGTCTTCGCGCGCGCTTACGATCGCGGCATTGCGCTCGACCTTGTTCATCAAGGCGTAGATTTCCAGATACGGGAAACGTTCGAGTCCGCCCTTTGCATCAGCCGCAAGACATTGATCTCAATGAATGTCCCGGCCGCAGAGGTAGATGAGATCATGGAAGATGTGCGCGTCCGCGACAAGGCGCGCTTTGATATGGAGTTGGCGGGCGGCCTTATCGCCGGTCGGACGATGCTCAAGGGCAACCAACCGAAGCCCGCGCCCCTTACTACTCCTCGCCACCCCGGCCGTATCATGAACGAAGACGCGCAACGGGATTGGGAAGAGGCGGAGGACTCGGCGCCGCCAATGTGACACCTTGCATCAGTTCGGTTTTGGCGATGAGCCTCGCCATCCCGTCGCCGTCACCGATAACGTTCTTACATAAATGTCCGAAGCGGCGTGTAGCTGGAACGAAAAGCGGGCTGGAGCCGCAAGAGGTTTGTTTCCCTAGAGCGGTGGTCCGGGCGACGTGAAGACCGGCTACGGCAGTGCGGCTCCGTGTGGCCGGGGATCTTGGATGGATAAGGCACGATGAGAATATTCACCATTGGGTTCACCAAGACCTCGGCTCAGCACTTCTTCACGAGGTTGAGGGACTCTGGCGCCAAGCGGCTTGTCGATGTTCGACTCAACAATGTTTCGCAATTGTCCGGCTTCGCGAAGCGTGACGATCTAAAATATTTTTCCGAATCCCTATGTGGAATTGAATATGAGCATATGCCGGAACTTGCGCCGACGAAGGATATGTTTGAAGAGTTCAAGGTAATGGGGGGAGACTGGAACAGTTATTCTGCAAAATTTCTGGATTTGATGTCGCAACGCCAGATCGAGATGATCGACAAAGAGAAGATTGAAGGTGGATGCCTGTTGTGCAGCGAGGACAAGCCACACCACTGTCACCGAAGACTTGTGGCAGAATACTTAGCAACAAATTGGCCTAACGTTGAGATCGTGCATCTCTAGAGCATCAACAAAAGACGGCAGGAGATAGGCCCTCCTCTCTGTTCGACATTGCGCCAGACTGACAGCCGCCGTCTCAGAATCTTATGTGGGAGGAGGTCGCTGTATGAACGAAGCTGCCCTGCGGCATTTGAAATATGTACTCAAGGTTGTCGAACTGGGCAGCATGCGGAAGACCGCGCAGGCCCTGAGCGTTCAAGAGTCTACTGTTAGCAGAAACATTGCCGCCATCGAGCAACGCCTCGATCTTCTCTTGTTTGAACGACACAACAACGGCGTCAGCCTGACCGCTGCTGGACGGGACTGGGTCGAGGGCGTACGCGAACACTATAGGGGCCTTGAGGTGGCGCTCAGCCAAGGCTCTCAGCAAACAAAACATACCGACCTGCTCCGCATCGGCCTCAGCACACCGTTCGGTCGCGAATTCCTGGTCCGTCTCATTGATCGGTTTGAAAAGCGCTATCCGCGCATTGCCGTCACGCTTCAGGATGGTTCATGCCGCAATCATACAAATGCCATTCGTCGTCGCCATCTGGATGTCGCGTTTATGTGCGGCGGCTATGAAACCAGGCCGTGCCGACGTGAAGATATCTGGAGTGAAGGCCTGGTCGCTTTGCTTCCGCTCAATCATCGCCTCGCCAGAAAGGAAACCTTGACTTGGAGCGATTTTGCGGGGGAGCGCCTGCTCGTACCGCAGGGCGCCGACGGTCCGCTGCTCGAGCCCTGGCTCACAGATCGAATCTCCGCCGGAGAACACGCGCCGGCTATCGAACAGTGTCAGGCCTGTGAGGCTACGGTCGTTTTAAAAGTGCAGATCGGCAGTGGATTTGCCATCACGGGGGAAACCTTTGCCGACGCCATCGACATCGCCGGTACCGTATGGCGACCGATCGTCGGACCGGACAGTATAGGCACGATAAGCGCCGTCTGGCTCGATACCAATCCCAAACGCGCAGCGCTGCATCTGCTGGGCATCGCCAGAAATATGGCGATGGAGCTGGATCAAAAAATCAGATTGACGAATGAGCGACCCGAGACATAGGTGACGTTTTGTACCGGACACATGGGTAACACTTTTGGCTTTGCCGGAGGTGTTGATGCCGTGGAGAGAGTGTTCGGTGACACGATCTCTGGTTATATTGGAGGACTACTGGACGGCGTGGAATTTAAGCAGACGTCCTACGCGCTCGACCACGGCACCAGGAAGGCTACTCTGGCCCGCTTCCTGAAGAAGATGTGCAGCCCGCCCGACGATGGGCTGGTCCCCGAGGAGCATTTGGCGGCTTGACACAGGATCGACACTCCCATCCCGAACCACACCTGCGTCTTGGCAGCGTGCTGGCTAAACCCAGTCGCCGCACCGGGCCGACCAACGAAGACGTCGAGGCCATTGAGCAGACCCGAGACAGGACGCTGGCCGAGTCCCTCTCGTTCGAGAAGCTGGGCCTCACGCGCGTTGATGAGGACTTTGCCTAAGGGACCGAGCCACCGTTCCTGGGGAGCAAGCGATTTGGCTTTTGGTCTGCGCCAGTTGCCGGCTTGGCTTCAGACAACGACGAAAAAAGAACATACAGAGAACTAAAACGGGGTTAACCCCGTATTGATCCGGGGAGTGTTGCAGACTAGTGTAGCCTAATGCGCTATACTCAGAGCCAGATTCGCGAACTGCTTTCCATTTCGGTGGATGCCTTTCGCACGTGGCGGGATGCCATTCCTGCATTGGCTCAGCACAAAGGGCATGCCCCCAGTTTCACGCCGGGGGACGTTGTAGCCATGGCCATCGTCGCAGAACTCGTCCGAGACTTCGGCATGCGCGTGGGGTCGGTAGGTGATCGTTTCGATCAGCTTTTCCAGGCGTGCGGGGGGCAATCCTGGCTTTCGCTTGAAAACTGCGTCGCCCTGCTCGAAGGCGACAGGTTCCGCCTAGTCGACGCAAGCCTCGCCTATCTCCGCTCACCAGATGCTTCCACCCTTTGCGTGCCGTGCGCGCCCATCATAGCGCGTCTGCGCGCGGCGCTTACGGCGACAGAAGTCGATCAGGTGCAGGGCCATCTGCAGTTTCCCCCAACCTCAGTCGGTATGCAGCCGGAACGGCGCGGGAAGCGAGCATGACCACCACCCTGGCAACCGCATTGGCGCCGGAGTGGAAAGACCGCTTGGGGCTCACACATCGGCGCTCGCCTGAACTCTACGAGTCAGCCGAGGCCGTCAGCGACGTGCCGCACGCGCCGGCTATCCGAGCCGCCCTCACTGAAATGGGCGTATCGGCGATCTTCTGCGTTCAGGGTGTTCCAACTGTCGCGATCCTGGAAGCCGATCACTACGACCGCGCCGCAATCATTGATCTTCACGGCGCGCTCTGGAATCAGGGCTTGGCCAGCCTGTTGCTGGTCATCGCCGACGGAATGCTCAGAGCGTTTTCGCTCGCCCGCACTCCGCTGAGCGATCCAGGGGACGCCTTCGAAGCCCGCTGTCTCATCGATAGCCTCAGCCTGACGACCGAAGCCCTGAGGTTTCAGAATCTAATCTACGGCGCGGAATCCGGACGCCTTTGGAAGGACTACGGCGAGTATTTCCCTCCGAAAGAACGCATCGATCAAGTTCTCCTCGACAACCTGAATGCGTCCCACGACCTCCTGCAGAAGGCCACACTCGCCCCTGATGCGGCGCAAGCCCTGCTCATACAAGCGATGTTTATCGCTTATCTTGAAGACCGGGAGATCGTAACGCCCGCCTATTTTGCGGCGGTCTCCGACAAGCGCGCTGACAGCTTTTCCGCGCTGCTGGAAAAGGGCGACGTCAATCTCTTCCGGTCCTTCTTTCGAACGCTCCATGCGGATTTCAACGGCGATCTGTTTGTCGCGCCGTGCTCATTCGAGCCCATGGGCGAAGCGCCAGAAGTCACACCCGATCATCTGACTATCCTGGCCCGGTTCCGGTCAGGCCGCGAAGAAATGGCGCATTCAGGCCAGCAGCGGTTCTGGGGCTATGACTTCCGCTATATCCCGATCGAGCTGGTTAGCGCCGTCTACGACCGCTTCCTGGGGGAGCGCGAGGCTGAACGTCGCGCCAACGGCGCCTACTACACACCCATGTTCCTTGCCGACACCGTCGTTTCCCAAGCTTGGGAGATGTTGCCGGATGCGACAAGGACGACAGGAAACTTCCTCGACCCCGCCTGCGGTTCAGGCGTTTTCCTCGTCCGCTCGTTCCAGCGGCTGTGTGAGCACTGGCGCGCCAAGCATAAGATCCAGACGATTTCCTGGAAAACGCTGCTGTCCTTGCTGAGCCAGATTCATGGCTGGGATTTGAATGGCGGCGCCGTTCGAGTCGCCGTGTTTTCGCTCTACGTCGCTTTGCTCGAAGAGGTGTCGCCACGCGACATCCGCAAGCTCATCACCAGGGGGAAACTCCTCCCGGAACTTTGGGGCAAGACCCTCGTCTGCCGCGACTTTTTCGAAGTGTCACCTGACGGCGCCCGATACGAGGTCATCATTGGCAATCCGCCATGGACCAGCCGCCGCGGCCCGGCGCGTTCTTCTGTGCAGTGGAGCAAGAAGGCCGGTTATCCCATGCCTGGTGGCGAGGATGCTTGGGCATTCAGCTGGAAGGCCCTGTCGCATCTCGCCGACGGTGGACTGATCGCCTTCTTGCTGCCGGCGATGGGGTTCCTGCACAACCTCGCTCAGAACACGGTCGAAGCGCGTGATGCGTTCTTCCGAAAATCCCAGGTCCGTCGCGTCATAAACTTCGCAGACCTTCGATTCCAGCTTTTCGAGAAAGCCCATCGCCCTACCGCTCTGATCATCTACGGCAGCGCCAATCCGGATAATTTCCCGTATCACTTCGACTACTGGGCGCCGAAGGCCGACCTTAATCTACGTATCAAGCGCGTAATCACGCTGAGTAGCTCCGACAAGGCCGCCCTCGGGGTGGGCGCGGTCCTGGATAACCCACTCATCTTCAAGCAGCGCCTCTGGATGCGCGAGCCGGACGCGAAACTCTTCGCTTACCTTGCGAGGCTTCCCAAACTTGGGTCCTTCATCAGCGATTACGGCAGCCTGAGCCGTCGCCGCGAAAAACCGGGCGATCGATGGGTGATCGGGCAAGGCTATCAGCCCTTCAATGAAGACAGCGATAGCGATGAGCCTCCGCTGGCCAGCGGGTATGTCGGTCGACTGCCAGACCTGCCGATCGGAGCCTATTCGCGCCTGGCTCAGGCTGCGGAAGGCTTGCTGCCGGCCCCGTCATCAACGGTTCGCCGCCGCGGGTTCGAGCCCGGGTTCGATGGCTCGCGCATCCTTATCCCGCGTGGGGTGGAGACGTCGCAAAACCGCCTTCGGGCGGCCTACTGCGATCAGCCACTGACCTTCCAGGATATCTTGCAAGCGATCGTGGTGCCGGACGGCCAAAGCGACCGCGCGAAGGTTCTCACGGCGATCCTCAATAGTCGCATCGCGGTCTGGTATGCCTTTCATGGCACCGCGTCGTTCGGTTCGGATCGTCCGGAAGTCAAGCAAGCCGACCTGTTGCGGTTGCCGTTTCCATCACCCGACGATGTCCCGGATCAAGCCGCAGCAGCCCAAGCGGCCCTTGAGCTGATTGCGATTGTGGACGACGCACGCGAACGCTCCAACGAACCCTTCTCGATGCAGGTCGACGAGGGGGCGATCCTTCGGGCAATCGATCGGCTCGCGTACCAGTACTTTTGCCTGTCAGCGGATGAAATTGCGCTTATCGACGATACTGTCGAGGCGATTCTGCCTGCACTTCAGCCCCATGAGGGCCACTACCCAAAACTGTGGGGGGCGCCGGACGAACAGCAACGAGCGCAATACGCCCACACATTGGCAACCAGCCTCGCAGACTGGTTCAAAGGCAAGAAGATCGATGCGCGACTCGTCGCTCGTGGCGCTGACCTGGCGATACTTCGCCTGCACCTGGGCGGCCACGAGGACTATGCCGAGGATGCGGCCGGCGAACTCAGCGACGTGCTCGAGCAACTTGCAGCCCACATCCACAGGCCCCTCGACGGCAATTTCCAGCTCATGCCGGACATGCGCGTCTTCGTTGGTGAGTGCCTTTACCTCATCAAGCCTATGCAAATGCGCTTCTGGCTACGCTCCACCGCGCTCGCTGATGCCGATGGAATAGCGCTCGACCTCCAGCAAGCCGCTACTCTGCCGCGTCAGCGGGGCGCGAACTGATGTTGATCGGCGATGTGCAGGGGTGGGTCGACAACTTCGTTTCGTTTGATGACCGCTTCCTGGAAAGAGTCGCGGCGGCGTGGCCGCCCTGTATGGCGGTTCTCCCCGAACAGCCCGGCGAAGATGACATCACTATCAACCTCGTCGACCGCCTCGCCAAGGACGTCGTGGTGCGTCGGATGTGCCACTGGATCGAATATCAGTTCGAGCCGTTCGGTCTTGCTGCGGACGGGTCGAAATACAGCAAGGGCATTATCGACATCGCCGTGCTCTTCGACTGGGAGCGGGAGCGATACCTGGCCTATGAGTGCAAGCGGCTTAACGTGATCAACGGCGGAAACCGAAGTTCCCTGGCTACTGTGTATGTCACTCAGGGCATGATGCGTTTTCTCACTGAGCAATATGCCGAACGGCTGCCAGTGGGGTGCATGATCGGTTACGTGCTCGACGGCGACGTGCCCTTCGCTCGTTCGCGGATCGCCGACGCCATCGGCGGTCATGTTCCTCTCGCGCTCGCTGAGGGACCTACACCCCTAGCCGCGATCGAGACGATTGAGCGCTTCCGAACGAGGCACACTCGTCCAACCGGATCACAGATCGAACTTCGCCACGCGCTTTTTTCGAAGCCATCAGGCGCCGCGCCAACCGACTGAGGAAAGCGGCGCGCGTGACGTTCCTCGCGCTTTTAAGATTTAAGCGCGCCGTGTAGTGATTCATGAAGTGTAGATGGCAAAATCATGGAAGGGTGGGCGGCTAATCAAGGGAAACTTGACGCAATAAGCCGACTATAAGGGGGAAGGCGGAAACATGTTTATTGAGCGGCTTAGCCTGACGAATTTCCGCTGCTTCGGACCTGAAGCGACCAGCGTCGACCTTACCTCCGGTCTTACTACGTTTGTCGGCGTCAATGGCGCTGGAAAGACGGCTCTGATGCAGGCCCTGCAGCGCCTCTTCGGCGTGACCGGGGATCAGCGACGTCTACGGCGCCAGGATTTCCATGTCCCTTCCACGGAGCTGATCGCGCCGCTCCAGCGAACCTTCGTCCTAGAGGCAATCATTGCCTTTCCGGAGCTGGACGCCGACGGCGCCGGCGGCGCGGCAATTCCGGAATTCTTCCACCAGATGGCCGCTGAAGAGGCGGGCAAGCTGAAATGCCGCCTGCGTCTCGAAGCGACCTGGACCGATGACGGTTCGCTCGATGGTGCGATTGAACAGAAATATTGGGCGGTCCGAACTTTCGGGGCGTTCGACGACGCTGATTGCACCGAGTTGAAGGCGACCGACCGAGCGCGGATCCAAATGATCTACGTGCCTGCGACACGGGACGGCGCCTCCCAGGTGACGGCCTTTCTACGCGGCAGGCTGTGGCGCGCCATTAACTGGTCGCAGGGGGTACGGGACACGTTCACGAACGCCGGCGCCACCTTGAACGGCGCTTTTGCCGAGGAGCCGGCCGTCGATGTGATTGCAGCAGCGGTGACGCGGCGGTGGCAGGAAGTGTACACAGCCGGGACCGACACCACGCCGGTCTTCCGCCCGCTCGATCTGCGTTTCGAGCATTTCATCCGCAAGGTTGAGGTGGTCTTTCGTCCCGACGAGGCCGGCCGGGAGCGGGCCCTCGATGACCTGAGCGACGGCCAGAGGTCGCTCTTCCACCTAGCGATGACCGCAGCGTCTCTGGATGTGGAAGCCGGGATTGTCGCTGATCCCGCTGGTGCCGGGTTCCAGGCTGGCGGCGTACCGCTGCCAGCACTCACCCTCATCGCGATCGAAGAGCCCGAGAACAATCTCGCCCCCTTTTATCTCTCCCGCATCATCCGGCAGATACAGGACCTGACGAAGTCGCCGCAGGCGCAGTCTGTGGTCTCCAGCCATTCTCCAAGCATCCTCGCCAGGGTCGACCCAACGCAAGTCCGGCATTTCCGCCTTGATCCTCTCGATCGAACGGCCCGCATTCGCCCGATCAGCCTCCCGGTCGGCGAGGAAGAGGCGTCAAAATTCATCCGCGAGGCCGTTCGGACTTATCCTGAACTCTATTTCGCGCGCTTCGTCGTATTAGGTGAAGGCGCATCGGAGGAAGTTGTTCTTCCGCGCCTCGCCGAGGCGATGGGTCTCGACATCGATCGATCCTTCGTCGCGGTCGTTCCGTTAGGCGGCCGCCATGTGAACCATCTCTGGCGACTGCTCACCGATCTCGACATTCCTCACGCCACCCTGCTGGATTTGGACTGGGGCCGAGCCGGTGGCGGATGGGGGCGTATCAAGACGGCCTGCACTCAATTGCTCGCAAACAACGTCACACCTCAGGCCATTTTCGGACAACACCTCGACCCGCTAGGCCCTGCGGCGAACCTCGTCGCCTTTGACGCTCTGCCGCCAGCGGACTTTGCGAGCCTCACCCAGTGGGCGCAGTGGCTGCGCCAGTTCAACGTCTTCTTCTGCACGCCGCTCGATCTCGACTATTCTGTGCTAAAGGCCTTTCCGCTGGCCTATCAGGTCATTGAGCCCGGCCGTCAGGGACCGTCGCCTGTCGGCGAACCTCGCACCGCGGTTCTTGGAGACGACGGCCTGGCTCACCTGTACGCCGCCGACCAGGACGCGTTGATGCGCTGGTATCGCTATCTGTTCCTCGGACGCGGCAAACCGAGCACCCATGTCCGAGTGTTGAGCGCGCAAGACCCGGCCGCGCTAGCAGCCGGCGCCCCTGAAGAGTTGCGCGCACTCCTCACCTCAATCGTTGCTCGCCTCGCGCCCCCGCCGCCCCCGCCGTTGGCAGACTTCTGACGATGCGGCTTGTTCGGCCAGAGGACTGGAGACCCAGCGGCATTGACGATCTTGAACCGGCAGCGTGGAATGCCCTGCGCCACGCCGGCTCGGCTTGCGTGGTCGCTGGCCCTGGCGCCGGCAAGACCGAATTCTTGGCCCAGCGCGCCGACTATCTGCTCGAGACGGGCCTTTGCCGTGCACCGCACCGCGTGCTCGCGATTTCGTTCAAAACCGATGCGGCCAACAATCTCGCGGCCCGCGTCCGCCAGCGTTGCCCGCCAGAGTTCGCCAATCGGTTCGTATCGGTCACCTTCGACGCCTTCACCAAGAGCCTAGTCGATCGCTTTCTCAACGCCGTCCCCCAAGACTGGCGCCCGACGCGCCCCTACGAAATCGCCTTCCCAAAGCGCAAAGCAATAGAAGGCTTCCTCACGCTCGCCCGGCTAAGTGCGCCGCCCCAATGGCAGGCCGAGATCGCCGGCTACAGCGCGAACGACTTCGAGCCCAAGATCGTCGGCAGCTTCCGCCTGCCAACCGGACCTATCGCACCCCAGAACGCTGCCGAGTTCACGATCGCCCGCTGGTGGGCGACGCAATTGCGGCCGGGGCAAACTTCTGCCCTTACCTTCGTGGGCATCAACCGCCTTGCCGAGTTGCTGCTCCGCGCTAATCCCCACATCCGTCGGGCGCTTGTTGCCACCTATCCCTTCGTCTTCGTCGATGAATTCCAAGACACGACCTATGCGCAATACGACTTTCTGCACTCGGCGTTCTCTGGCGGGCAGACCATCATCACCGGCGTCGGTGACGACAAGCAGCGGATCATGGTCTTCGCCGGCGCGCGCCAGGACGCCTTTCAGCGACTGGAGGCGGATTTCGGAGGCACCCGCTTCCCGCTCCTCTTCAACTTCCGTTCCTCGCCCGACCTAGTCGCGATCCAGCATGTCGTCGCACGCGCCCTTGATCCGAACACCGTGCAAACGGTCGCCCAGACTGTGCGCCACGTCGATGGCGACGTGGCTCAGGTGTGGTCCAGCCAGACCATGGCGTCGGAAGCCGCCCACCTGGCACAATGGATCGCCAACGACATGGCCAACCGCGGTCGGGCACCGCGCGACTACGCGCTCCTCGTGAAGCAGAAATCTGATGATTATGAGCACGAACTCGCTGGAGCCTTCGCCGTTCACGGTCTCCGGATCCGTAACGAGAGCCATACCCTAGGCAAAACCTCGCTTCAGGATTTGCTTTCCGATGACCTAAGCCGGCTCGCGATCGCGATCTTCCGCCTGGGCGCGACACGCCGCGCACCGGCCGCATGGCAGTTGGTCTCGGCATCTGTGCTTGCGCTGCGCGCTATCGGCCCAGACGATGATGCGCGCGCGACCAAGGTCGAGGCGGATCTTACTGCATTCCTCGCGGCCCTGCGCACCGACATGGCGGCCACCGCCCCGTCACAGCAAAGCGCCCTCGATTTCGCCAAACGGGTTTTCGACTATCTGGACCTCGATGCGATCGCCAGAACCTATGCCGAGTATGGCGTTGGCGACCAGTTACAGATCATCCTTGAAGCGTTTTGCGTCCACTTCTTCGCTTGCGCCAATGGCGCGCCGAACTGGACAGCATGCCTCGATGCGTTCGAGGGCGTCGGTCAAGTCCCGATGATGACCGTCCATAAGAGTAAGGGGCTGGAATACGACACCATTATCTTCGTCGGCCTCGACGATCGAGCTTGGTGGGCTCACACTCCCGGCGACCCTGAAGGCGTCGCCGCGTTTTTCGTCGCCCTCTCGCGGGCGAAACAGCGCGCCATCTTCGCTTTCTGCCAACAACGTGGAAATCGAAACAATGTGGCTGAACTGTATCAGCTCCTCACGTCCGCCGGCGTGCCCGAGATTGCGATATGATTCGATTTGTACGCCCGGCGATGGCGGCCCTTAACCGTACTCACGAACTGGTACCAGTTTGCCGGCCGCGTGCTGCCGCCCTCGATCACCGCCTCACCCGTGAGACTAATTCCGTTGGTCGATAACTCATCCGGTTGAGTGAAAATGCCCAGACGCATCATCCAAGTCCTCTATAGCCTTTTCCGGCGGGCGCGCATCCCGCTGGCGAGGCCGGCCAATAAGGCGAGCCGCCCAGACTTCGAATCTTTCGACGAATCTACACCGGGGTTGGATACCCTAATGCCGTTTCTGCGCAGCCCGATGACGCTCGATTGCCCGCGAATGGTGTTACTCTGTCGCGACTTCGAGCCGCCGCTCGCCGAGGGGGCGGGTGTGTTCGAGATCGTCTCCGAAAGCGAGTTCAGGTTCCGCATGACCGGGCGGCCTGTGGATATGGGCCACAGCCTGGCTGCCCTGACGCGATCTGGATCTGACACCTATAATGTCCTCAGCATGTTTCGGCTGCTGCTAACCGATGTGGGCGGCCGCGAATGGAACGCGGGCTGGGTCGAACTCGAAGCCGATCTCGAAGGCGAGGAGTGGAATTTCACAGGAACGTCGGATGGCCTGATCACGGGCAGCCGGGTGGCAAGCCCCCAGGACAGCGGCGCGGAGGCCCGGTTTCTCATTCCGCGCAACTTCAGCGCCTCGATCGCCCTGAGACGCTTCGTTCAAACGGCGCGCGAGGGAGCCGAGCCTCTGCCGGTTCGGACCATTGAGGTGCTTGGGCAGGCCGTGACGTTTCGGTTCGACAACGAAGCTAATATGCTGTCGATCTCGACCGCGCATTCGTCGGCACTCCCGGCCCATGCATCGGAGAATTGGCTCGGAGAACCGCTTCGGATCCTGTTCGGCCAACTCGTGTATCCGCGATTGGTCGAGCGGCGGCTGGCGGACGGCACGTCGATGCTGTGGGTTCGGCGCTCGCCGGCCTGGACGCTGGACTCCGCATGGACCGGATTGTGGGTCAGCGATTTACGGTTAGCCGATGACGAGCGCTTTTTCACCCTCTACGGCAATCTCCTAACCCTTATCGCACAGGGAAGCGGATTCGAGAGCCACACTGTCACTAGCTTCTACGAAGAGGTGATCCAGGCGAGCCAGGGGTCTCGATGGGTTTGGGCGTTGACCCTGGCCAGCAGCATCGAAGGCCTTATCCGGATTCTGTCGCCTCGAGGCTCATTGCGCACTGATGCCGACCAGGCCGCTATCGACGCTATGCGCGCTTACATCTCAGCCTTCCAGGGATCGAGCAGGCTCCGAGACCGGGCAATGGATGTCATCGGCCGCGCTGATGAGATTTCTCCTGAGCGCGCGCTTCGGGATCTCGCACGCGGCGGCGTGGGAACGCTTGATCAGATCGCCTCTTGGCGCAGCGTCAGGGGGCGCGTCATGCATGGGGAGTTCATCTCTGCATACTCCACCGAAGAAGACGACCTCACGATCCTGAACATGGTTGAACTGCTGCGTGCGCTAACGATTGAGGCGGCTCGTCGAGCCGCTGCGACCGCAGCACCCTAACCATTGCGGCGCGCGAGCCAAGGTGCCCATGGGTCAGTTCGGCTCAGCTGGACCCAAAAGTTTAAGTCAACTCTGTCATGTGAGAGCAGACCTTCCTAACCGCCGCATTGAGTCCGCAGGTTCCACCACCGTCCAATGCTTGAACGGTTGTTCGCACCGAAATCGGTCATTGAATAGGCGACGGCGCTCCATCCTTTTTGGACGGCGTTGTTTTCGCAAAATTCTTTTTGAGATGGCGCACCCGACAGGATTCGAACCTGTGACCTTCGGCTTCGGAGGCCGACACTCTATCCAGCTGAGCTACGGGTGCATTGATATTCAGATAGTGTCCGCGACCGAGCAGGGTCAATCACGAATCCAACATTCGGACGGATGCAAACGGAGTGAGCCTGAGGCAGCTGCCGATTGTCGCCGTTCGTACTCCACATACTCCCTCTTGTTTGCTTCCGCGGTGCTTCCGTGACCACGGAAGCAGTTTTCCCGCTTCCTTCGAGTTCCACCAATCCCTTGGTTTTCCTCGCTTTTCTTCACCTTCACCCACAGCGCACTTGACTTAGCCTTGCCTTCGGAGGGCAGCGCTCTATCCAGCTGAGCTAAGGGTCCACTGAGGGGCGGTATAGCCAGAGCGCGCCGCCCCTGCAATGGGAAATCCGGGGGCAAGGGCGGCGA
>Ga0066860_10000049_pt1 | contig 54253 bp, 49 predicted proteins | sample ETN07SmetaG_FD_65601 | JGI IMG/M metagenome (GOLD analysis project Ga0066860, IMG submission 65601) | Marine microbial and viral communities from oxygen minimum zone, Eastern Pacific Ocean - ETNP2014F14-07SV275 | ecosystem: Environmental > Aquatic > Marine > Oceanic ... | reverse complement strand
GCGACGAAGTATCTCGATGGCTACGCGAGATGGATGGTGGCCCGTCGTGATAGCGATCCTCTCACGATCTTCAGGTCTATCATCTCGTAATCTGTGCCAACACGATTTGCTGACATTCCCGGTTGTGTTGTAATATTTTAGCAGATCTGGACCTGCATTTACTTTTGTTGAGTAGGGCACGATTGAGATTGATACGCGACCTTCTTCGGCCTCGCTCAGTACGGCGTCAACAAAGGATTTTGCGGATGCTTTGAGGAGATCGATTTTCTTTCCGCCTCTATCAGATGCATAGCGATCCATTGATCCGGACATATCCAACACCAAAGAGATCTCAATATCTTCGACGCGCTCTGTTGCCTGGGACTCAATATTCAGCCCAAGTGAATCAATATCGAAGAATCTGAAAAAGCGCGTGTTCACGCCGCCCCCGATTGATGCATGCACTGTGCGGCCAACAAGAATACCGCCGATTTCCTCGACGCTCGTCTCTACTTCCACTTCACTTGCATCGAGACCGGCGGAGCTCATGTAGCTCATCACGACATCTTTTGAGTTGAGGTCTTGAGACAGGCTGGCGGCGGCGAGAACAGCATTATCGAGATGTGTCTGCATGTAGGTTCGGGTGCGCTCATGGTTGGCAAGGTCAACAGCAAGGCCTCCTGCTACAACCATGCATACAAAGAGCATGAGAGACAGTATTAGAATTGCCCCATCTTCGTCTTTGCTAAATTTCTTTATCTTGTCAGATGACCATTTGAGAACAGCAAAACGCCTCATGTAAAACCCTTTCTTAAGGTCATAATCGTCAAGATGCGCTGCTGCTCGCGCCGCTACCTTAAAATACTTGGTAGATTTTGGTGCCTGAGTACTGTGAAATTGCGGCAAAAAATCGTTCATCAAAAGTTCATTTTGCGTTCCTGGAATGCAAGAGGAAGATAAAATATCTCGCATGCGCAGCATCTTACATTATGGCGTTGTCTAAATGTTTTTCCTTACCTCTTCAAGGTTCAATCTTCTTCCTAACGGGCCTTTGTGCTGTCGATGGAAGTACATTGCGGCGGGCCACTAACAATGCAGGATTTTTACAATGCACCTCATGGCAACCTACGGCTTAATGGAAGCAGCGCGTGAAACGACGCGGCGTATGGGTGTGGCGGCTCAGATGATCGGGGCATCGCCTTTGTTTTCGACTTTCCCGACGCCGGGCTCGAAAATTCTCTCTGCTTGGGGCGAAGTCACTGAGCGCAGTTGTGCGCGGATGAGCGTTAAACCGGACTGGGGCATCACAGATCTGGTTGGTAAGCGTGGTGCAAACTATAAGGTCAAGACTGAAGTTATTCTCTCCCGGGCATTCGGAGATCTTATCTATTTCAATGTTCAGGGCCGCCGAGCTCAGAAGCGCAAGATTCTCTTGGTTGCGCCTCTTTCGGGGCATTATGCGACACTTTTGCGCGCAACGGTTCTCAGCCTTCTTCCTGACGCGGATATTTACATTACCGACTGGCACAATGCGCGCGACATTCCGACATCGGAAGGTACTTTCGATATCGAAGACTATACCCTCTATTTGGCAGATTTCATGCGCCACCTCGGTGGCAATATTCATGTGATTGCTGTTTGCCAGCCTGGCCCGCTTGCTTTGGCGGCGACTGCCTACCTGGCTGAGGAGGCGCCTGATGTTCAACCGCGCAGCCTGACTTTGATTGGCAGCCCGATTGATCCTGGCGCGGCCGCAACAGAGGTGACTGATTTTGGTGACCGTGTTCGGATGGATCAACTTGAGATGGGTATGATTCAGCGTGTCAGCCCTGCGCATCGCGGCGCCGGTCGTGCTGTATACCCCGGCCTTTTGCAGCTATCATCGTTCATTGCTATGAATGCGCAAACGCATGCCAAAGCGTTTCATGAGCAGATCTGTAAGGTCTCTCGAGGGGAAGTGAAAAGCGGCGACAAGCACAACAAGTTTTATGACGAGTATCTTGCTGTCATGGACATGCCGGCCGAGTTCTATCTCTCAACGGTAGAGAGAATTTTCAAAGATCATGAAATTGCTCGCAATGACTTCTACGTCAAAGGTAAGAGGTTGGATTTCGGGAAAATCGAACGAACAGCGGTGATGACTGTGGAGGGTGTGGAAGACGACATCACGGCGCCCGGTCAGTGCGTTGCAGCCCTTGATCTTTGCACTGGAATTTCAGACGAGAAAAAGATGACCCATGTGGAACCCGGGGCGGGGCACTACGGTATCTTTGCTGGCAGTAGCTGGCGCGAAAATATTCGCCCCCGTGTCTTGAGCTTCATCGACGCACAGGAATAGCAGCACAAACAATCGGGTCCTCTTCATGGAGGACCTGATATATTCGCCATCACCCTTTCCGAAGGTTTGATGTTGGCCCCATTTCCTCCAAGAACAAGTTATTGGAGAGTGCCTGTGTCACAGGAAGTCGGCCTTACGCCAGATGAAGTTATTGCCGAAGCTGGCTGGAAGATTGATGAACGAAATGTTGGGTGCGGACTAAAGTTCCTGGCAGACATTCCGGACAACTCGGTTACAACTGCGTTTTTTGACCCTCAATATCGAGGGGTAATGGAAAAAATGAAATACGGCAATGAAGGTGCGCGCCAAAAAGGCCGAGCCAAGCTGGATCAGATGCCAGAAGATGTCATTAAAGAGTTTCTGTCAGAAATTGACCGCGTGCTTAAGCCACAAGGTCATCTGTTTTTGTGGATTGATAAGTATCATCTGTGCGAGGGTATCAAGCCCTGGACCGGCGATATCTCTCTTGAGGTAGTTGATATGCTGACCTGGAATAAGGGTCGTATGGGCATGGGTTACCGAACCCGTCGACAGTCTGAATATGCCTTCATCCTGCAAAAGCCTCCAAAGCGCGCCAAAGATGTATGGACTGACAAATCCCTGATTGACGTCCTTGAAGAGAGCGTTCCTCGCAAAGGACATGCGCACCGCAAGCCCGTTGGCATTCAGGCGCGGCTGATCGCGGCCACTACCCGGCCAGGAGATATCGTGATTGATCCTGCGGCAGGCAGCTTTTCAGTGCTGGCCTCCTGCAAGCGGGTTGGCAATCGGCGGTTCTTTGGCACCGATCTTGTGGATCACGGTGAGATCTTGCACGATTGAGGCTACACACGCTTAATTTTGGCCTATGAGTTCCTAAATGCCTCAAGATGTGCGCTCTGAGGCCGTTGGCCACGTGCACATTGATATCTCGTTAGTGAGATGGCCAGGTGGTGAATGACCTTGAGGCTCTTGGCTGAACGCCAAGATCATTTTGCTGCCATTTGAAGCTGGGCTTACCCAATCCATCGAATTCGTTTATCGCATCATTCCCAGTTTGGCTGGGAAGGTGTTCACACGCTAATCCATCCCTATCTCGATCAAGATGATCAAGTCCTGACAGCAGTGCGGATTGAGCTTGTTCTTGCGTGGTGTAATCGGCGCAGGTGGTGGTCATTGAAGACATATCTTGTGAAAAGTATCCGCCGCTGTCGCAGGCTTTTCCATTTCGATTGGCGTCAAGGTGGCGCTCTCCAGTCTGATACGCTTTCTGCGCATCTTGCCGGGTCGCGAAACTTGCACATGTAAGTCGTTCAGACTTAACGGCAGGCGTCCGTGTTTTGGGTATATCTATTTGTTCAAAATATGGTTCGTGCGGATATTGTCCTTTGGGGAGGTGTTCGCAGGCTTGGCCATCTCTGTCTCTGTCAAGTTCATAGGCGCCGCGTCTAAGGGCTTCATTAGCCTCTTTTTGATCAGCATAATCTGAGCACGTTGCCGCCTGAGCTGCCGCCGGCAGGCTAAGGAAGAGGGCTGTAAGCGCAATATGTGGCAAAGTGTTCATCGTATTTCCTTTCGGTGATGTAAAGGAATGAGGGAATTTGAAAAGGCATTTCAAGCGATCATTTACCGGAAATGTCGGCCCAGCTGCGTTCATCGCAGGTACTGCTTGACGTGCATGAACCGGCTCCCGCAACAGCCACTGAAAGAGCGAGGGCGCCGAGCACAGCGGCGACACCGTATTCTCCGCACATAAGGCTAAGGGATGCGGGCAGCGCGTAGGTAACAAATAGAGCGCGACCCAAAAGGCGATCTTGGCGCTCAGTTTCAGAAATTTTCATCTTCTTGCGAGGCATATGCTCCCCGTATTTTTGACATGCTGACTTTGTGCGTTTGAGGGCGCTCAACCCAGCGGGTCAGGAGGAAATGGGTCCTTATGGAAGTCTCGCTTAAGAAAATATCGACACCATTCTTGATGTCGATTAATTAGGTATCGCCAAGATTACCGAATAAGTCCTCCTGGTCTTAATTCCCTGCGACTGTTGGTTCAGTTAGAGGGCGCCGTGAATCTAAAAAATCCCACATATTGCTTAAAGCAAGAGGATCTTCCGTGTTTTTGGATTCTTGCTGACCATGTATTTGGCGGACAATTGAGCAAAGAGGATCGCAATCAGATACTGATGTCGGGTCGCAGGTCAGGATTATCCCTTTTGGATGTTGAGAGTTGGCCGGAAGCTGGACTTATGCTGAGCGGGCTCGAGTCGTGGGAGGACTATGAGTTGGACTATGTGGAGGATGTTCCAGCATCACTGCCAGTCTATCCTGATATTGGACTAATGAATATGATCATCGCAGGGCTGTCTTGTTTAGATGGCGAGAGTCGAATGAGAACGTCGGAAACAGTTCGTGATCGATTAGTCGTTTTAGAAGAATTTGGATTGCCTCCGCTAAGAGTTATAGCGGATCGAGCCTTGGAGTTGCGGTCAGCATCCATGTCCGGGCGGAGTATGATTTCCTCGTCTATTGATCGTGTCTCAAAAGATAAGCTTTTGAGTACCAAGAGGGTTCTTATTGCATCGTCAGAAACCCTTCGAGAGCTTAGTCGAGACCCGATCACAGGGGTTGAGCGATTGTCCCCCGCTGAAAACGAATGGCATGTCCTGCCTTGTGTTCCGGATGATGAGGAGGAATGGCTCGAAGAAAGGACTGTATTCGACCAAGCGCGTAGAGTGATATGTCCGGATGAAATGATCAGGTTGATTGAAGGCCATACCCCGGTAGTCTGGTCGTTTGAGGATGAGAGGAACCTCAGGAGATTTGTGGGAGGGCCGGCGTCCGGTCTTCCTGATACTCAAGAAATCATCTGCCTTGATGAGCACCTTCGCTATGTAATTGAAATACCAAAGGCGAGTATCTGGGAAGCTTGCGAAAAGATGCTTGTCACGGCCCGCGTTCCGAACTCCAAACATGACCTGATAGCCTCTTGGTTCAAATTTCCGTCTGAGGCGATGGCAGATCTATTCATGGCGGCCTCCCTGTTTCGCCGGGAGTGCATCAGGATGATGACGGATGAAGACCGAATGGCCCTTAAGTTACTCATTGGTCCTGCGTTAACTGACGAAGAGATATGGCTGATGTCATGACGAACGCCCGCCAAGAAATAGAGAAAATCATTGAGAATAACTATGATGTCATCTTTGCATTCTCCGTGCGTGCACTTGGATGTCGACAGGAAGCTGAAGATTTAACGCAAGATGTCTGCCTGTCGCTTGCGGAGCGTCTTCCTGCGTTTCGAGGGGAGTGCAAGCTTAGTTCATGGCTCTATAGGATCGTCGTTAACGCAGCGCGTGATCGTATCCGTCATTCTCAACGACTTAACCTGGCAAAATGCGAGTGGGGTGAGCGTAAGATTTTCGAAGATCAAGATGACAGAAGACGTGAGGATGATCTTAGGTTTTTGCGAGAGGCTATGGCACATCTTGATCCCACGCAGAGGGTTACAATGGCTCTGGTTGTGGGAGGAGGATTTAATCAGGCAGAAGTCGCTGAAATCCTCGAGGTCGCGCCTGGCACGGTCGCCTGGAGGATGAGTGAAATTAAAAAACAACTGAATGCGATGGCGTCGGTTCAAGGAGAAGTGGCATGAATGATAGGTATGATGATCTTATTTCTGCCTTTGAGGGGGTTAATGTGACCCCTGATCCTAAGGCCAAAAAAAAGGCTTTGGCGCTGGTTCGGAAAAAAACTGAAAAAACTTTCCAAGAAAATCCGTCTTTGGGACGTCCTATCTTCGAACCTTCTGAAGTGAAGGGCGAAAAACAACAAACAGGACGGATAAAGCAAATGGCAAAGAAGCTTAAAAGAAATATTCTACTGGGCACATCGGGTTTGGCAACGGCGACCGTTGCAGCATTCTTGGTGATCCCTTCATTTGAGTTCAATAACTCGGCTAAAGGGGCGGATGAGACAATAAATTCCACCCAATCTAACTCAGAAATACTGCAAGAGTCTCACAGCTTTCTGCCGCGCAATCCGATTTCCAGCATGGCGGATGCTGTAATGGGAAAGCAAGGTAGCACAATCAATGCCAAATCGAGAAGGGCGACGGAGGGTTTTCAATCTGGCACGTCATTTGCGGCTCCTACTGTCATGTCTTCGCCGGCACGTATTATGCCGCACCCGGGACAGATTGACGCGGATTATGTTGGACCAGAGCTGGCAAATAATGACCGTTTTCCAACAGTGGAAGAAAGCCAGGTAAAGCAGGTTTCCGTCGATCCCGTCTCGACTTTCTCGATCGATGTGGACACCGCATCCTATGCAACACTGAGATCCTATTTGATGGGTGGAAGGGTTCCCTCGGAAGACGCTGTTCGGATCGAGGAGATGATCAACTATTTTCATTATGGATATGAGGCGCCGTTAGATACGGCAACGCCATTCTCTGTTTCAGCTTCAAACTTCCGGACGCCTTGGGATGAGGGAACCGAGTTAGTGAGGATTGGCTTGCAGGGCGTCATGCCTGAAACTGATGAAAGGCCGCCGCTTGATCTTGTGTTTCTGGTCGATACTTCAGGATCCATGCGCTCTGCGGACAAGCTCGGTCTTCTCAAGCAGTCTTTGAAGCTAATGTTGCCCGAAATGCGTGAAGGTGACCGCATCGGCATTGTGACCTATGCAGGCTCTGCAGGAGTGAAACTGCAGATGACTGACGCCACGGATCGTGCTGCTATCGAGCAGGCCTTAGATCAACTGGCTGCAGGAGGATCGACGGCGGGTGCAGCCGGTCTTGAGGCCGCTTATGGGTTGTTGGAACATGATGAAGATCGGATTGGCCGGGTCATCTTGGCGACTGACGGTGATTTTAATGTTGGCATGTCATCTGTAGATGAGATGAAGCAGTTCATCGAAGATAAGCGCGATGGGGGCTCCTACTTGTCAGTCCTTGGATTTGGCAGAGGTAACTATAACGACGCTCTGATGCAGACCTTGGCGCAAAACGGAAACGGTCAAGCTGCGTACATTGATACACTTTCTGAGGCGCAAAAGGTTTTGGTGGATCAGCTGAGCGGCACTCTTTTCACCATCGCAAGCGATGTTAAAGTTCAGGTGGAGTTCAATCCGTTAGTGGTTTCAGAGTATCGCTTGATCGGATATGAGACACGGGCGCTGAATCGAGAAGATTTCAAGAATGATAAGGTTGATGCTGGTGATATTGGCGCTGGCCATCAAGTCACAGCGCTCTATGAGATCACGCCAGTAGGATCTACTTCCGGGCTTTTCGAGACGATGCGTTATGAAAAGACAGAGCCGGTTGCCTCTAAGTCTACTGATTTAGAAGAGCTCGGATTCCTGCGCTTGCGGTATAAAAATCCCGGTGAGGCGAAAAGCCAGTTGATTGAGGTGCCTATTTCAACTGCGCGTGAAGAGATGACCTCGGATGATGCTTTTGTGTCAGCGATTGCTGGCTGGGGGCAGGACCTAAAGGGCGGCCGCTATATCGGCGACTGGGGAATGGAGGACGCTGTGATATTGGCTCGGGAGGGTCTGAAGGAGGATGCTTACGGTTATCGCGCCGAAGCCTTGCGCCTCATGAAACTTTACCAAAGTTTGTCGCGCTGAGAGAATAAGTATTAATGAGGGTAGGCGGCAATCTATCTGCGCTTGCCTACCCTCAAGTCTTTGGTGTCTTGCATGCGAGTTTCCTTGGCAATAACGAGTTCGCCGCCAAGCCCGAGGGCTTTATCAATTGAAGCCAAGAGTTTGGTTTGCACCAGAACATTTGGTTGGGTCCTTGAGAGGCGCTCTATTGCGTTTTTGCAGATCGTTTTGTGACTGATAGATTTGAAAGCCATGTCCCAGGCGAGATCTACAACGAGGAGCGCTGCGGCCGGATGGTGTCTTTCACCCCCTTTGGAGTGAAAAACCACGCAATCTTCTGGAGTAAGTGTGTCTGCGAGCGCACAGAGAGATGAGATGGCCTGACTTTGTCTCATGTCAGATGACGTATTTCGGCAGGAGGTGAAATCGACAGCGATATATCTCGCGGACCATTCGGAAGCCATAAGGGCTGCATCGTCATCGCCTGGGTTTATGCTAACGATGCAGGTTGGGTGCCATGCCCCCGCCGCATCACAAAACTCGAATAGGGACGTAGCCAAGAGGACTGGCCGATGTCCTTGCGCGAACTTTTGTGTGAAGGGCGCCGGGGGAAGCAATGTTGTCTTCAGGCGGCTTGAGCCAGCTGCTGAGCGGTTGTCGGGGACGACAGTGCGGCCCCGGGGAGCTTGATGACCTCGATGGCCCGCGCGCAGTTGGGAATACGACGAATGAAGCCGCGAACTTCCAGTGCTTTGATGAGGCGGTGAATGCCTGACTTTGATTTCAGGCCCATATGTTCGCGCATCTCATCAAAGGAAGGGCAAACCCCTTCGCTCTTGAGAGTTTCTTGATGGATGTAGCTGAGCAGTGCTTTCTGCTTCTTCGTTAGCATGATGTGCCTCACAATGTTATCGTTATAATCAATAAATCGTAACGTTTTGTTCTCGAGAAAAACGCTAAGGGCGAAAAAGATAAAATACTTTTGGCTGAGGTTTTGATGGCAAGATCGGATTAGTCGATGCTTCGCTCGGAGGTTTTGCGTCTCAGGTTCTCTTGCTGATCAGAGAAACAGATCTCAAGATTGAGGTTGCGTGATCCCTTAACCAAGCTTTCACTCGGGAGTGAGATGTTCTGTTTTCCGTCTTTAGACAGGCTGAGCTCAACGATTTTAACCCCGCGGCCCATGCGCACAGCGGCATCTTCCGTTTGGGTCATTTCAGGTATTGCGACAAAGTTCTTGCCTTCAGCCCCTCGGCTTCCAAGCTGAAGCTTAATGCTTCTGCCCTCAAAACTCATTTTTTGAGTTCTATGAAGACTTGGAAGATCGTCCTCATCATCAAGCTGTTGGCCTGATCTCATTGCGCGAACCCGCTCACGGGCGGAGAGCCTGGCTTGATCTGAAAGAGCGTCGCTCATCTTATCCATATGTTTGTCTGAGATGGTGATTTCATCAGCGCGCTGCGTGAGAAGTCCGCGAGATGTCAAACCGGTAAGAGGTTCCTCAAGTGGGTTTCCTACAGGTTTGCCTGTAAGAGCCGCGCGCGCGTTCCTGATCGCATCCTGAGAAATCAAATCCTCACGATTGACGTCTTTTGCAGCATTTGAGGCACCACCAAACAGGCGAGAAGACGCAGCAGGTCTGGTGCTTCTGTGGCTTGCGGAAAACGGGCTTGGGGCGATCTTTACTGCTTCAGGCATGGGCTTCTTCCATCTATCTGATCCTATGCAGGGTAAATGGTTCCCGCATGCGATATGCGCGCCACCAAGCTGCATAAAGGGCACCATTTCTGAGAGTAGATCAGAAAAGGACAGGTATCGTGGACTATAAGCCAGACGCAGACATTTTTAATATGGACGTTGAATGCATCATTAATCCGGTGAATTGCCAGGCTCATAAGCTGCAGCCAGGTTGGCAAAAGGGGCTTGCAGGAGCCTTTGAGAAACGGATGCCTGAGATCCAAGAGCCTTTTAAAAAGGCGTGTCGAGAAGGCACCTTAAAGCCGGGTGGCGTGCAGATGATCAGGGTCGATCGCAAAACGGGGAAGCGCACGCCTGATGGCGATGGTGTTATTGCCAACATTGCAACCAAAGATCACTGGAGGGATCCGTCGCGAATTGAGTGGGTCGATGACGGACTGCGCAAACTGGCAGGAGCCATTGAGGCGCGCGGGATATCTTCTGTTGCTATCCCTCAGCTTGGCGCCGGCTTGGGTGGCCTTGCCTGGAAAGATGTTCGGAAATCTGTGGAACAGCACTTTGGGCCGCTCGCCAAGAAGGGCGTAAAAGTCATCGTACTGGGCGAAAGCGCTGAAAAAGAGAAAGAGCGTTTGGACAAGCCATTTCCTCAGCGCGTTCAGCTGGATGAGCCGAAAGACGCTAAATATGTTGCCGGTATCGGCGCGCGCGATACGCCGGAGCCCGTGTTGAAGAAGATGGAGGCTGTAAGTGAAATCTTAGCGTCCCAAGGGTGCATTTTGCGCTCTGGTGCTGCTGAGGGCGCGGATGAACGCTGTGAGAATGCCTGGGACAGGGTAGGCGGGAAGAAGCAAATATTCTTGAGCTGGAAAGGTATGAATGATCGGCAGGCAAACGGCCGCGATGTATTCTGCTTTGACTATTCTAAAGACTGCCCTGAAGTGGAAATTGCGAAGAGTTACTACCATCGCACTCCGGCCATGCCTGATGGAGATCGGAAGAGATGGGCAGCGTTGGGGCGCGGCGGTAAGGCGCATATGAGTCGGAACACCAATCAGGTTTTTGGCCCTAATGTAGGGGTCTCACCACAAACCTCACTTATCTTTTGCTGGACTGATCGTGGGATGGTCAAAGGGGGAACCGGCCAGGCTTTGAGGGTCGCGGAGGACAAGGGGATTCCAATCGTCAATATGGGCGACCCTAAACTCAAAGGTCTTGGTGCCAGCGAAATCGCAGGTTTTGCGACGGCCCTCATGGATGGGACGGATCGAGATGAGGCCCTGAAGGGCGCATGGGCAGCCAAGAAGGCCTCAGTCTCTCAGCAGAGGTGATGTATTCTCTCGTTTTGCGAGGACAGCAGTTGCACTCACTTCCTATAAATGAGTGCAACTGGTTATAATTTTACGCCGCGGATCCGGGCAGTTGAGGGCTTTCAGGAGGATTGGTCGCAAAGGGCGATCGCCTTGGGGTTTCGCAACGCAGGGTTCGAACTTGAGGGTATTCAGGAGTCAATCACTGTCCAGGGTCAGAGTGTTTTACGCCGCCCTGAACTTATTTTGCACCAAAGAACCAACGGTTCGATGTCGAGGGAGACAATGTCTACGACATCTGACCGTGTGCGGGATAGTATTCTTCCGGCCATCGGCGCCCTGAAAGCAGACGTTAGATATGACAGGGTCTTACAGAGTCTTTTGATCTTTGATTTCCCTTGGATTGCGGAATGCGCCGGGCGACCAGCTGGGACATTTGTCAGTATCATTCATCGTCCTTACGCGAGCTTCATCTGGGAAAGCTGCTCAAACGAGCGTGCAAGGGACCGTTTGGAGTGCAAAACGCAACATGATGGCATCGGCCTGTTCCTGATCAATAAGGGATTGTCCTCTCATGGTCAGATGAGCGCCTTGATTGCGATGAAGGCGCTCACGAAAACGATAAATGACATGGATAGGTCACTTCAGCCTGGCCAGAAGATCACGCTGCGCTCCCCACAGTCACTCTAATGCGCGTCGTGCAAGAACTGCATATTTTGACGTTTTTGACTTCGGAGCAGATTTGGGGGTGAAGGATCGATCGGAGAATTAAAAGTTAATTTCAGTTTTAGGCGATAATCTTCGCTGCAGGTTTTCCGTTGCCTGACCAGTGAACGCATTTTCTTCACGATGCCTAAAACAAACAACGGATTTTTTAAATGACGCAAGACAAAAAAGCTTTGGTGGCCGACATGATGGCCGCAGCCCAGGCGCATGAAAAGCTTGATGAATGGCTTAAAGGTTCAGGCCTTGATGCGGCCCTGAAGGTGATGAATACCTCCGCGGCAGCCAAAAAGCCGGGCCGTGTCATCAAACGGGTGGGAAAGGCGCTTGGCGACCTTTTCACTGCGCCGCGCGTGATTGCTTGGGAAAAAGGTAAGAAGAATGTCTACGCAGCCTCGATGAGTGTGGGCACTGTAGAAGATGTTGCCTTAAAGGGGGACTATAAAGTCCCTGATGAGGCAGCAGTATTTCAGACCGATCTGTATTTCCGCGCCAACAAAGAGGTGACGGAGATTAATGCAAGCACGGTGGCCGGCATTACGCAAGGTGCCCTGAGTAAGCTTTACGAGATGCGCAGTGAGGAAGACGAGGTAGGGGCGACAATGCGATTGGCACTGACTGTTGCGCGTATCTTCCAAACTGGCCTCAAAGACAGTGATTTGCCTATGGAGGTTCCGCACGCCTTCCTGTTGCCCAACGGCGATGATGCTATGGTGGTGCTGACACTTCCCATTCAGCGTATCGAGTTTGACGAGCAACTGCTTGGTCAGGTGGCATTGATCTCGAATATTATCCCGGCTGATGAGATTTCTGAGGCGGATCGGGCCGAGCTGGATGAGTTGAAAGTTGCCTTGACGCGCGAAGGTCATCCCGGTGCGGAGGCGTTCGGAAAAATGATTTCCGATCGTGCGCGCAAGCCGGAAGAGGTGGCCTGATCATGAAAATCGTAACGATTGGTGCAGGCTATGTGGGTCTGGTATCTGGTGTTTGCCTTTCTGAAATCGGCCACGAAGTTATCTGTGTGGACAAGAGTTCCGCACGGATTGCAGCCCTAAAAGAAGGAAAGTCTCCTATCTATGAGCCTGGACTTGAGGAAATGATGGCGCGAAACGTGGCTAAGGGTGCGCTTGGTTTCTCTGAAGACCTGAAAGGGGCGTTGGTAGATGCTGGTGCTGTGTTCATTTGTGTTGGGACACCTGAAGACCCTGCTACGGGCAAGGCAAATCTATCTTATGTATTTGCGGCAGCCCGCGAGTTGGCGCATTTGATTGAGCCCGGCACTGTTATTGTAACAAAGTCGACAGTTCCTGTTGGGACGAATGAAAAAGTGGCCGAGGTAATTTTTGAAGAAGATCCGAACGCGCTTTTTGAGGTTGTTTCAAATCCTGAGTTTCTGCGGGAGGGTTCAGCCATTGGCGACTTCATGGAGCCTGACAGGATTGTTGTTGGGGTAGCAGGTGAGGTTGGTCGATGGACGATGAGCGAGATCTATGCACCGTTGGTTGCTAAGGGTCACGTCTTGATGACAACCGATCTTCAGTCAGCAGAACTCATCAAGTATGCGTCGAATGCTTTTTTGGCGACCAAGATCACGTTTATCAACGAGATCGCGCGCCTGTGTGAGAAATGTGGTGCTGATGTCGGCATGGTTGCGCGCGGTATGGGGCTTGATGAGCGCATTGGGTCGCGGTTTCTGCGCCCGGGACCTGGATATGGCGGGTCTTGCTTCCCAAAGGACACGTCTGCTCTGGCAGCCATTGGTCGAGAGTATGGGGCACCGCTTGCAATCACTGAGGCGACAATGGTGGCCAATGAGGATCGCAAGAAAGATATGGTTGCAAAGGTCGTCGACCTCTTTGCGGGCGACTTGAAAGGCAAGCGCATCGCGGTTTTTGGCGTCACCTTTAAGCCGGAGACAGATGATATGCGCGCGGCACCTGCGCTTTCGATTTTGCCTGAGCTGCATGCTATGGGTGCTGAGGTCTGCATCGTGGATCCAGAAGGCCGCGAAGAGGCTACGGTTCACTTCCCTTGGGCCGAGTGGGCACAAACACCGGTTGATGCCGCCCGTGAAAGCGATGCGGTCGTTTTGCTGACTGAGTGGCAGATGTTTAAAGATCTCGATCTTGCATCAATTTCTGAGGTGATGCGTACACCTCTTCTGGCCGACATGCGAAACATCTACAGCGTTGAGGCGGCCCGTGAGGCAGGCTTTAAGTCCTATCGCAGCATTGGTCGCGTTGGATACTGACGAAAAAGGCAAGTCTGCTCGGATATCCGGGCAGACTTACGTTTTGATGTGATAAACTTAAGAGGCTTTGTTAATCGATTTCGATGTCTTTGTCGTTATCGACTGTGTTGATGCCGGCCTCCCGCTTCTTGCGAGCGGCGACCTTTTCGCCCTTCTTCCGGATATACTTTGCGTTGAACTGAAGTGCGGTCTCGGGCGATGAAATCAAGATTTCAGAACCGTTCATTGTTGGTTTTTGAAAGCCTGCATCAGGCTTGTCTTTTGATTTGAACCTGTCTTCTGACCATTCCTGTTGAGACCGGCCCTGAACGTGCGCGATGGAGCTGCAACTTCTCAGCCGCCTATGCGGCGATTACCAAGATCTTGGCCAATTTCCGGAGGTTTTGGGCTTTCTCAGCCGCCTATGCGGCGGTTAACTCGAGGTCATTCGACTGCGACACCGCGCCATACTTCTCAGCCGCCTATGCGGCGGTTAACGATCGGGCAGGACACTCCCCATATCGCCTGGTCTTCTCAGTCGCCTATGCGGCGATTAACCTTGATGCTATTGCGCAGAGGTTCCCTTTGAACTTCTCAGCCGCCTATGCGGCGGTTAACGTAGGATGCCCATGCATAAGACAGTTGCCGACCTTCTCAGCCACCTATGCGGCGGTTAACAAGAAAGAATGGTCAAAGCAGATGGACAGCGCACTTCTCAGCCGCCTATGCGGCGGTTAACTAATTGAAGACGGCATCATTTCACCCGCATGGCTTCTCAGCCGCCTATGCGGCGGTTAACGACGGCGCAGTTCGAGCCATATTTCTTCGTCCCTTCTCAGCCGCCTATGCGGCGGTTAACTGGAACGTTAGCTTTCGCCCGTTTCCATGCAACTTCTCAGCCGCCTGTGCGGCGGTTAACCCCGGCATCACTCACATCGAGGTTCGGTGCTGCTTATCAGCCGCCTATGCGGCGGTTAACATCATTCAGCGCAAGATTTTCGATCTCTCTGCCTTCTCAGCCGCCTGTGCGGCGGTTAACATCTTCTTGATGCTTCCGGAGCCCCTCTGAAACTTCTCAGCCGCCTATGCGGCGGTTAACGGCGCCTGCATGTCGGTCACCGGTGGGTCGATCTTCTCAGCCGCCTATGCGGCGGTTAACTTGCGATCAATGGCCAGAGCCTTGTCATAATACTTCTCAGCCGCCTATGCGGCGGTTAACCAAGATCGTCATGGTATCTTTTGTCATTGTCTCTTCTCAGTCGCCTATGCGGCGGTTAACCGAAGGCTGATGGCGGAACTTCGCCTCGACAACTTCTCATCCGCCTATGCGGCGGTTAACACTATTGCTGACATTGTCGGCAGTGCGGCAGACTTCTCAGCCGCCTATGCGGCGGTTAACGCCGGGCCAGGGCAGCGGGCGGGCCAGATGGTCTTCTCAGCCGCCTATGCGGCGGTTAACGAAGTTCAGCCGCTTGCGTCATATATTTTTTCCTTCTCAGCCGCCTATGCGGCGGTTAACGAACTTTGGCGCTGATCCGAACTTGCTGCCGGCTTCTCAGCCGCCTATGCGGCGGTTAACAGTCGCTTTCAAAATCAACGCGTTCGATGCAGCTTCTCAGCCGCCTATGCGGCGGTTAACTCTCTCGTTCGGTCGCACGGGCGCTTATGTCCCTTCTCAGCCGCCTATGCGGCGGTTAACAACTTATCAAACATGCGCAAAGAGTTCTTCCGCTTCTCAGCCGCCTATGCGGCGGTTAACGGTTACTTATTTCGAATATCTTTATATTAAACATATGGTTACTTCTAATTTGTCTCGAAAACCTTCGAATTGTCATCCTAAGACAAGGTATTGATATCATTAGAAGATATTTTAGCAATAATTTTGAAGGTATTTCAGACGCTGCTCCACAGAGATGTGATTGAAGGATCAGGTTGGCCCGCACTACCCGCAACAAGCCAACCATTATTGCTTACACAGTAACAGCTTTTGCAAGATTCCGTGGCTGATCAACATCCCGAGCAAGCGCGCGCGCTGCATGATAAGAAATCATCTGAACGCTGACGGCCTGCACGAAAGGTGTCAGGATATCCGGAACATCAGGCATCTGAACATGACCAGCCGCAGGAATAGATGCAGGAGGTCTCTCATCCGAAATCAGATAAACTGGTCCACCGCGCGCCGTAATCTCCTGAACTGCTGTCAGTGTCTTTTCGTGGAACGTCGACCTTGAGGATGTCAGCGCAATGGTCGGTGAATACGCATCAATAAGAGCAATGGGCCCGTGCTTCAGCTCGCCGGCCGCAAACCCCTCGGAGTGAATGTAGCTGATCTCCTTGAGTTTCAACGCACCTTCCATGGCGATCGGAAAGCTGGTGCCGCGACCAATGAAAAAGGCAGAACTTGAGGTGGAAATCTCATAACCTACACGCTCACACTCCAAGTCCAGTGCAAGCGTCTTGGTAATGGCGTCAGGAAGCATCCGTAGAGCGCCAAGCATATCCTCCTCAACGCGACCAGACCTGTCTTGTCCAGCCTTCAGGGCAAGCAAGAGCATAAGAGAAAGCTGACATGTGAATGCCTTGGTTGATGCAACGCCGATTTCAGGGCCTGCACAAAGCGCCAGTACACCATCACTTTCGCGGGCGATGGTGCTTTCAGTGACATTTACCAATGAAATGATGCGCGCGCCTTTGCCTTTAATGTGGCGCAGAGCGGCAAGGGTATCAGCCGTTTCGCCGGACTGGCTGACAAAAATCGCTGTATCATCGGGACGAATGGGCGTGGATCGACCCGAGGCTTCAGAGGCAATATCTACATCGACAGGGATGCCAGCGAGTGTTTCAATCCAGTATTTTGCAACCTGGCATGAATAATGAGATGTTCCACAAGCAATAAGCAGGATGCGATTGGTACCTGAAAAATCAATATCAGAAAGTGATCCGGTAAACTCCCCGGATTGAAGGTCGATCTGCGACGAGAGGGTGCGCGCGATTGCGTCAGGCTGCTCATGCATTTCCTTGACCATGTAAGTGTCATGATCTCCTTTTTCGGCATCCTCAGAAGTGATCTCGATCTCTTGGATCGGCCTGATTACTGCGCCCCGCGTCAAGCTCTCGATTGTGATGGAATGAGGCGTGACGGTGCCAATGTCGCCATCCTCAAGATAGCTGACTTTTTGGGTAAGAGGCGCGAGAGAGATGGGGCAAGACCCGACGAAATGTGTATCTTGTCCATAGCCAACGACCAATGGGGAGCCCATGCGGGCCACATAGATCACCCCAGGGGCGTCGATGATCAAAAAGGCCAGTGCGTATGTACCGCGGAGCTGGCGCATAACGTCACGCAAAGCTTCAAGAGGCGCGCGGGTCTGCAGAGATTGATCAAGGAGCAGTGCTACAATCTCACTGTCGGTTTCGCTTTGAGGGAAAATGCCCTGATCGGCGAGGTCTTTACGAAGATCGTCGTGGTTATCGATAATGCCGTTATGTACGAGCGCTACACGGCCACAGATATGAGGATGAGCGTTCGTGTCAGTGGCAGCGCCATGCGTGGCCCAGCGGGTATGACCAATCGCGACGTCGCCCGGCAGCGCGTTGTTTTGATTTGCAGCCCTAAGAGCCGAGATCTTGCCACTTGAACGGTTGCGGTGAAACTCAGCCTGATGAAGGGTGGCAACCCCTGCGCTGTCGTAGCCTCGATAAGCCATTCGTGACAGAGCTTCAGTTGCGATGGCGGTTGCATCACTGTGTCCTGTGATGCCGAAAATTCCACACATGGATTAGTCCTTACAGATATTACGCTGCAAAGGAAATGGGTCGAAACCACATGAAGAAAAACGAACAGAAAATATTATCAAAAATGAGACTCTTGGATTGCCAAGAACGTTCCTCATCTTTGCGCATCGTTCCGATATTCTGCCTATGCAGATACCCCAATGCAATCAAAGCGAAGATTCTAAGCCGGACACAGAGGCTCGCCATGCGAGATCCAAACCATCTGTCCGTCGGATTTTGTTGCTCCAAGGTCCTGTTGGGCCATTTTTTTCGGAGCTTGCGAGAGAGGCGCGCCGCGAAGGGTATGAAGTTGTTCGCTATAGCTTTAATCCTGCAGATCGAATTTACAAAGAAGGCGGTCAGATTAAGTGCAAAAGGTCTTTGGAGGACTGGCCTGAGGACTTCGCAAAGCTTCTGCATAAGGGGTGCTTCGATGCTGTCGTCGCCTTTGGGTCAGCACGCCCCGGGCATGTCGTAGCCAGAGGGATCTGCAAAGAAAAGAGTGTACCCTTTCTTTCGCTTGAAGAAGGATATGTTCGGCCAGGGTTTATCACTGCCGAGTGGGGCGGAAATAATGCCGACTCCCCTTTGGCGGGACGCATGCCCCCAGAAAAAATACCTGGCCCTGAGACTGAAAGTAGCGCGTCCGGCGGATTTTCTTCGATGGCGCTTCATGCGGCGCTCTATTATGCTGTGCGTACAGTTTTCTCAAGAAGACAAGAGCGTAGCTTCTTTCATCGAAAGATACGATTATTCGCTGAAGTTTTGGGGTGGGCACGCAACGCAGCGAAGTCCATCCTTCATGCGAAGGAAGATGAAGCGGTCTGCAAGCGCCTCATGAACGATCATGCAAAACGATATTTTCTTGTTCCGCTGCAAGTTCCAACTGATGCAAATCTCAGAGGCGCCGCCTGTGGATGGACCGTACGAAGATTGGTTGATTCTGTGATTGCGTCATTTGCTGAAACGGCGCCACCGGATACCCGCCTTGTGTTTAAAATCCACCCAATGGCACGCGGCCATGGCGGGATAGCCAGAGAGATCAAATCAGTGGCAGCCGGGAATGATGTGTCCAGTAGGGTGGATGTCTTGGAAACCGGTGCTTTGGGGTGTCTTACGAGAGAATGTGCTGGCATGATTACGATCAATTCCACATCGGGGCTGGCGGCGATCAAGTATGGCCGCCCCCTTTTGGTTGTAGGAAAATCGCTGTATTCAACGCCCGCTCTGGCCACTTGCGCTGAGGGCCGCCCTGACTTTGACAAATTTTGGATGAGTGGTTTTGTGGCAGATGAAGAGATCAGGAAATCATTTTTGTCCTGGATCTCACGAGAAGCATTGGTCTCAGGTGATTTTTACAGTCCCACTGCCCGCAAGAGGGCGGTAAGAGGAATTCTCAATAAGGTCTCCGTACATCTTGATGTTTGTGGCGGCAGTCGAGGGGAGAAGTGAACACAAGATTGCATTGAGGTTCATTTCTTTGGCCTGCTTCGCTTTTTCAGATCTCTAAGCGATACCATCTTTTCGGCAGGAACAGTTCAGTAAGTCTATAAACATATTAGCTGATTTTAAGATGACGCATGCTGGACGCGTTGGAAATATCACGGCGGAGAAATCCATGATCACCTACTCAAATTCTGAGGAGAGCAAGCTTTCTTCAGTGGCAGGACAATTAGCCCGTAAGGTGCTGTCCGATGAAGCGAAAGCTATTCAATCGTATCTTGAAACAAATGATCCGGCACTCGAAGAAGCTGTGGATGTGATCTTCAAATCGAAAGGGCCCTTGATTGTCTCGGGCATCGGTAAGAGCGGGCATATTGCCAGTAAAATCGCGTCTACATTTCGATCTTTAGGTAAGCCAGCTGCATTTTTGCATGCAGCAGAAGCAAGTCATGGTGATCTCGGAATTATCCAAGCCGATAGCGTTGTCTTGGTCCTATCCAATAGCGGAGAGACAAGTGAGCTTAGCGATCTGCTTCATTATTGCCAGGAGCATGACATCAAAATGGTAGGGCTTACGGGGCGGCCTGACAGCACGCTTGCGCGCGTTTCTACGGTAGCGATTGTGTACGGGAGTGTCCGGGAGGCCTGCGTTAATGGTTTGGCCCCAACGACTTCCACAACGGTGACGTTGGCGATTGGGGATGCTCTTGCGGTTGGTGTCTCATATCTGATGGGTGCCGCTCCAGAAGATTTTCGTAGATATCACCCAGGAGGGAGGCTTGGGTCGCGCCTCTTGACGGCGGCTGATGTGATGAAATCTGGTGAATCACTGCCGTTGTGTAGTGTCTATGACGACATGACCAAGGTAGTTGTTGTGATGTCCGAAAAGTCGCTGGGCACTGCGGTCGTTATGGAGAACGATCATGTTGTTGGCGTGATTACCGATGGAGATATGAGGCGCCATGTCTCAGATCTTTGGAAGGCGAAAGCTGGAGATGTCGCAACGCGCACGCCGGTGCGTATTTCACCAGAATGCCGAGTTTCAGAAGCAATTTCTCTTATGAACAAGCAAGGGATCACATCTTGTCTTGTTGAAGATAAAGCAGGGGCTCTGCTCGGTCTCCTGCATATTCATGACTGCCTTGCGAAACGAGGTGAGCAATGAAGAGACTTACCCGTATCGCCAATGATTTGGGCGCAAGGAGTACATATGTCAAAATTTATTAAAGCCGTGTCTGACCCGAGGGGTTTTGTGAAAGACGCGCTCACTAATGTAAGATCTTTGAATGATCTTCGACAACGCGTAGCTGAAGCGAGAAAGACAGACAAAAAGGTCGCCGTTTTGGTTGGGTTTTCAACCTGGAAGACTTGGATGCGGGATTATCTGCCAGATCATGAGGTTGTCTTTCTTGGGCATTCACCTCGTGTGTCTGAAAGATTACTAAAAGAGATTCCGAACCTGGGAAATATTGAGGTCTTCGCCTGGTCATACAAGTATCCCGTAGCTTTGGAGAAAATATGCTCTGACGCAGGCATTCCTCTTACTTTCGTTGAAGACGGATGGATCAGGTCCTTTGGTCTGGGGGCGATGAAATCGACGCCTATGTCTCTCGTCTTTGATAAGAAGGCGATGCACTTCGATCGCTCAGGAACATCGGAGCTTGAGGATATTCTCAAAACCCATGATTTCGACACGGACGAGCTGTTGATGTCCCGCGCTCGTAAGATGATTGAAGAGCTGAAATCTGGTCAGGTTTCGAAATACAATGGTCTTGGCGAAGACATGGACCTTCGTAAACATTTTGGCCTCGGTCCAAGGCAGAACTGCGTTCTGGTTATCGGGCAAGTGGAGGATGATCTCTCACTGGCCTACGGAATGGAAAGGCCAATGTCTGGAAACGAGTTGGTTCTACGGGCGGCAATGGAAAATCCAGGGTCTATCATTCTGTATCGACCGCATCCAGAATCCCGCGCCGTAAGAAAGAAGCATTACTCCAACCCTGAGGATGTGTCGCACTTTGCATTCATCGCACCTGAAGAGGCATCTCTTCATGCATGTTTCAATGTCGCCAAAAAGGTCTATTCGATGACATCATTGGCAGGGTTTGAGGCCGCGCTGCATGGCTTGCCGGTCAAAACATTCGGCTGCCCTTTCTATGCCGGCTGGGGTTTTACTGAAGATGTTGACCCTGTTGCAAAAGCCCGGAAGCGGGAGCTTACAGCGCAAGAGGTGTTCGCAGCCGCCTACATTCTCTACGCACGGTATTGGGATCCTGTCACTGGTAAACGGATCAAAGCTGAAGAGGCGCTTAAGTCCATCTCGGTCGTGCGTAGGCATGCAGACCGGATCTCAAAAATAACCACCAAACGGGTTGAAGCAGCTGAAGCCGCTCCGACATTGCTGGCGGCAGAGTAGGGCGCCCTCAGGTGGCGTCGGCATCTCATAATGGCCGCCTATCTTCTATTGAGGTAGGTGTCGATGCTCCTGGGGAGGAGGCAGCACCGCGTCGCGCGCGTGTCTTCTCCTGGGGTTTGAAGCGCAACCGGATACTGAAAAAGACATCAGGCCTGACGCTCTCTAACAGTCTCTCTCATCGACGTAGTCCTTGTGATGTATCTGTGGGGTGGGGACGCAAAGCTTCAGGCCTTGCCGCCCAAAAGTATGCGCTGGAGAACTATACGGAGATCCTCTTACTTGAGGATGGGTTCATTCGGTCAGCTGGTCGAGAAGATCTCCCTGTCTCACTGGTGATGGATGATTTGGGCATCTACTACGATGCGACACAGCCATCGCGTCTTGAGGTTCTTTGCAAGAAGCCTCGAGATCTCGCGGAGATCACAAGAGCGCGGCGCATTCGGCAGGCTTGGGTGGAAGAGGGTGTCTCAAAGTATAATGATGGCCGCCAACCCAGTATCTGTTTGCCGGATGATTATGTATTGGTTGTGGATCAGGTGGCAGGTGATTGTTCGATCACCTACGGCTGCGCATCTGCAAAGAGCTTTAGAGACATGCTTGATGCAGCACTACAGGAGAACCCAGACAGCCAGATAGTTCTCAAAGTCCATCCAGATCAGGTCAGCCGGAAGAAATCAGGCCATTTCGATCTTGTTGAGATCTCAAAGAATCCTCGTATCACTGTAATCGCTGAGCCGGTGCATCCGGTTGATCTTATCCGCGGGGCGCAGTGCGTCTACACGGTGACCTCTCAGGTTGGTTTTGAAGCCCTGCTGCACGGGCGTCCAGTGAGATGTTTCGGCATGCCATTCTATGCCGGCTGGGGATTAACAGCGGATGATCTGAAGCGCCCCTCGCGCCGCTGCGATATCGATCTTGAGGCTTTGGTATATGCAGCACTGGTTGATTACAGTGCCTATGTGGATCCGGTCCTGGATGAGGTCATGCAGATTGAAGATGCGATAGCCTATATGGGCGCTGTCCGCATGCAAATCGACAAAACGCCTGAGGTTATTCATGCGCTGGGTTTTTCGCTTTGGAAGAAACCCATTTTGCGCAGATTTTGTCGCCACAGCAGGGTGGTGTTTTGCCGGGCCCGTCAAGTGCCGCACGGGGCCACAGTGGCTTTGTGGGGCAGGGGTATTCCGGAAGATCTGCCAAAAAGCGTCTCCCTTGTTAGAATAGAGGATGGCTTCTTAAGATCCCGAGGTTTGGGGGCAGACCTTACCCAGCCTTACTCATGGTGCTTTGATAAAAGCGGTATACATTTCGATCCTTCGAGACCATCGGATCTGGAACATATTCTCGCTCACGGCCACTTCAGTGAGCATTTCAAGGCCCGTGCCGCGGGGCTGCGTGAGAAGATCGTCTCTTCTGGACTATCGAAGTATAATCTTACTGAGGCGCCTTGGCGAAGAAGTACATCACAGCGCACCATTCTGGTGGCGGGTCAGGTTGAAGATGACGCATCCATAGCTGCGGGGACAACTGAGGTTTGCAGCAACGCGGACCTGCTCAAAGCTGCACGAAAGGCTGAGCCCGATGCGTGGCTTATTTATAAACCGCATCCTGATGTTGTATCGGGCCTGAGAGTGGCGGATGAAAATCCAGATCTCATCGATGAGATCGCGGATGAAATCGTCAGGGATGTATCCTCTATAGATCTGCTCTCTCAGGTGGATGGCCTGCACGTCATGACATCGCAAATTGGCTTTGAAGCAATCTTGCGAAATGTTTCCGTCACCTGCCATGGCATACCATTTTATAAGGGATGGGGCCTGACGAACGAGAGCCAGCCAATAGAGAGAAGAAGTCGGTCTCTTACGATTGATGAACTCGTAGCGGCATCTCTTATTTTCTACCCCTCATATTCGGATCCGAAGTCCGGGCTGTTGATGACGCCTGAGCAGACGATTGAGTTATTGAGCCGAGGCCGAGAGCGTTCGCGTAACACAGTCCATATAAGAGGATTGCGAAAGTTCTGGGCCAGGTTGCGACACAGAGGGACAAAGGTGCAACATGACGAAGACAGAGAAGACAGCTTCCGCCAGCAAGCCTAAAAAGGCTGCCGTCGTACGACTTGCGACAAGTCAGAAGGTTGGCTCGGACCAACAGGCTAAAACCCGACCAAAGGCGCGCCGCAGAAACTACCTTGCGATCTCGTTCTTCTTGATGGTGATCTTGCCGATTGTTGCAGGCAGCTATTTCTGGCTGCAAATGGCATCGGACCGCTACATCTCTGGTGCTGGTTTTTCTGTGCGCAGCATGGACCAAGGTGGCGGGTCAGATCTACTTGGTGGCTTGACTGGAATGGCGAGCAGTGGCTCGACTTCCTCGGATTCCTACATTGTGATGCAGTATATTGAAAGCCGAGCGATGGTGGAGCACATCGAGGCACGTAAGCCTTTGGTGGAGATATTCTCTGGCGAACATATTGATCCCATTTTCCGGATGCCCGAAAATGTCGGAATGGAAGAGAAGGTGGCTTACTGGCAAAGCCGCATTGAGACTTCTTACGATTCCAGCTCTGGCATTATCGCCTTTGAGGTGGAAGCCTTTGATCCAGAGAACTCTGTTTTCCTATCCAAGACAATCTTGGAAGAGGCTGGCGTGCTCGTCAACAAGCTGTCCGAGAATGCGCGCAAAGAAGCGGTGGCCAATGCAGATGCAGAAGTTTCGCGCGCAGAGGACCGCCTGCGCAGTGCGATGCTTGATCTGCGCAGGTTCCGCGATCAACATGGAGATCTTGATCCAACAGCCACGGCCGCCGCACAGCTGGAAATCGATACCCGGATTGAAACGGAAATCACGGACCTAAGGGCGCGTATCTCGGTTCTTGAGCCAAAAGTAAGCGCATCCGCCCCAAACCTCATTATGCTGAAGGATCGACTGGCATCATTGGAACGTCAGATGTCTGCGGAGCAAGGGGTCGCAGTAGAGAACCAAAGAGCTTTGGCCGCCCGGCTGGAGACTTATGAAACAATCAGCATTGAAAAGCAGTTTGCTCAACAAGCTTATACGACTGCCTTGAGCTCACTTGAAAACGCGCGTGTGCAGGCGGACGGCCAGCAGCGCTATCTTGCTGTGTTCTCAGACCCGGCTTCACCGGAGGTCGCTATGCGCCCTCGGCGTGAGCTGAACATCCTTCTACTGGCCGTTTGCGCGTTGTCGTTTTGGGGGATTGGCACGCTGATCACCTATTCTGTACGCGATCACATGTCCTGAGGGCAGGGCGATGAGTATGACCTCTGGGCTGAACCTTATTGCACTCCAAATGCGCGTTGTAGCGACCCTGGTGCTGCGCGAGACCCGTGCGAGCTTTGGGACGTCCTCGATCGGGTATCTATGGGCTGTCATCACGCCGGCAGTGAGTGTCGGGCTGCTGTTCTTCATATTCACGATGATCGATCGGCAAGCCCCATATGGAGATAGTTTGGCCCTGTTTTTCGCAACAGGCATTCTGACGATCGAGTTCTTCAATAAGCTTTCACATACTTTGATGGCAACATTTGATGCCAACAAGGCATTGCTTACCTATCCGCTCATCAAGGAAACAGATGCATTATTTGCCCGTCTTATCCTGATCTCAGCGACATACCTGGTAATCATGGTCCTGTTCTATCTGTGTCTCTATGCGGCTGGTATGGCAGACTTGCCGGCACACCCTGAAAAGACACTCGCGGCATTCTTGGCGATTATGGCATTGGGGTTCGGCTTTGGTATCGTAAACGCTGTGATCGCCTCACTATGGGAGAGCTGGAACCAGATCGAGAAGATCCTGACGCGCCCCCTGATCTTCATCTCGGGTGTATTTTATGTGCCCAGCAGATTGCCATCGCAGGCCACGGATATCCTGTGGTGGAACCCGGTCGTGCATTTGGTGGAATGGGTCAGAGAAGGATTTTATCCAAACTACAACTCCTCGGTCTTTACGCCCGAGTACCCACTGTTTCTGGCGATGATCTTGATTTTGGTAGGACTTGGCAGTGAGCGCCTCTTCCGGAAAAGGAGGAACTAACGGATGCTCGAGCTGAAAAATGTCGTAAAATCTTACAAGATGAAAGGCGTTCGAAAGCGCATTCTGAATGATGTGAGTTTTCAGTTTCCTGAAGGTCGTAATGTTGCGATTATGGGAAAGAATGGCGCCGGAAAATCCACCCTTATGCGTCTGTTGGCTGGCATTGAGCAGCCTGATCGCGGACGGGTGCTTCGTGACACGCGGACATCCTGGCCTATGGGGTTCTCTGGTGGCTTCAATGGCTCGATGACGGGCTTGGAAAATGTGCGCTTTGTTGCCAGGCTCTACGGTCAAGACACTGAGGCGGTGATTGACTACGTCAAAAACTTTACCGATCTGGGTGACTCCTTGCGCCTGCCGATCAAAACTTATTCCAGCGGTATGAAAGCACGTCTGGCTTTCGGCCTCAGTATGGCGATTGATTTTAACTGCTACCTGATTGATGAGATTACCGCCGTTGGTGACAAGTCGTTCCGTCTGCGATCTAAAGAAGTCTTTCAGGATAAGCTGTCACATGCTTCTGTGGTCATGATCTCCCATTCGATCTCCACCATCCGCGAATATTGCGATTGCGGGGTCTTCCTCAAGGATGGGGATTTGTACTATTTTTCTGACATTGAAGATTTGATCTGCGTATATCAAGACGAGATGGGCGCGTAGGTTGTATCATGACTACAAGGCTTGGAAATCGCCCTTGCAGTGTCGCTGATGTGGTCTCACGCTTTGCGCGGCAAAAGAAGTTCATGTCAGAGGCAACCTATGGTCATGTCTTTGCGCGCAAAGTGACCGAGTTGAGCGGTGACGATGTTAAGATGGATGTGACTGAAGAAGTTTTGATCGCGCTCAAGCGCCGCAAGATTATCAGCGGCAGGCGAATGGTCGAGCTCCTCGCGCAGCATCAGCGTGAAATACGGGGCTAACAATCGGAGATTACCTAAAGGGATGGGAGTCCTTCAAAGGTCAGTCTTAAGCCACCCAGTCTGTGAGATCTCTCTCAGTTAAAACAGACAAGATGGCAATATCTTCAGACAGCCTATCAGAGACCTTCTCGCGGGCCTCAGTAGGCATCGCCGGGAGGGGAGCAGGTCGACGGTTAAAACCGTTTACATAGCTTTCAAGTCGGTAAGTGATGTGTTGGCGAGGGAATATTCTCCGTACGCGTCGCTTTATCGACATCACCAACTCATGCAATGGAACAAGTGGCCTTTGAATGACGAGATCTTCGATAGGCCATGCGTCGCGTGTCTCGTGTTTCAGTCCCAAGAAATCCTCAAGCTTGCGCCATTCCAAGCCCGGGCGTTCACGAAGATCATCAAAAAATACGAACTGAATTCGATCACGGGGGACTTGAGCCAAAAGGCGGGTGACCTGACGCCCAAGAGAGCAAATGGATGCATAATCCAGAAGCTTTGGGTCATCCGTCATTCTCGCGCCGCGTCCCTTGCGCCGTGCAAAGCTTAACGCCCATGCCGTATTGAAATCGCGGATATGTTCAACGCTGTTGTTGACGTAGTCGGAATGCAGAGCCCAAGCGACATCTGCGGGATTGTTAAGGCAAACAATGAACTTGGCGTCAGGGTTCTGGGAGAGAATATTTGGTATGGCGTCATTTGAGTATAGGTACCAGCAAGAGACCTCACCTGAAAGTCTGTCGCCGCCGCGCGCAAAAGCCTGGTCATAAGTATAAGAGCAGTTCAGGCGATCTTGTATGTCAGTTGCGTGAAAGTTTTCCAGACCGGGGGTTGGCAAAAATATATCATCCCGTCCTCTTAACCATGCCTCGATTGTGCGTGCGCCACATTTAGGTGCTCCGAGGATGTAAAAAGATGGCACGTTCATTGCATGGCTTTCTTATTGTTTGTCCTATAGATTTGGGTTCAAACAATGAGGCTCAGGAATTATTCCGCTGATTTAATAGGCATCTGTGGCTTTCTTTTTCCCGCAGCACGAAATGCCGCGCTGCGGCGGAAAAATACTTGGAAAAACACGCGTTTTATCGTCTTCCGGGAACAATCTTCTTAAGAGGGTAGGGTTTTCCTGCTCCTCGATACAGGAGATGCGCTTTGAGCCAGTCCGAAATCAATAGCCCCAAAGAGGGCAATCCTCCTCGCAAGATAGATGTTCGCTATTTCATTGATGCCGCAATGGATATGCCGCTACCGCAGGCAAGTACTCGACCTACGAAGCAGGTAGTGATCGATTAGGTTTGATCCGAGGCCTGTAGAAGATCAGGGTTATCCTCGAGGGCCTCTGCCAGTGCCTCGCAGGCACGGATGTCAATCTTCAGTGCGGGGTCTTGTGTGTCGATACGCATTTGATGCTGCTTTGCTGCATCGTTGATCAGAGCTTGAGTTGCGCTGATGCGCTCCTGGGGGTCTTCGCCTCGTTCGCTTAGATCCATGGTGCCGCGCGACAGCGTGGCGAACCGCGCCACATGATCCTCAACAAGATCTGCATCACTTCCGGCCGTTGAAATCAACGCCACAGACAGACCGGCGCAGGTACTAACCAGCTCCAATGGGGTAAGCCCATCAAATGTTGTGTTAGACTGCGCCGCCTGCGCACTGGTGCATGAAGCTGCGAATGAAAAGAGGATGCCTGTAAGGGTGAAGCGCATGGGTACAGTCCGATGAGTGAGGTTGTGATAGTGATGAGATGGGACTGAGGTGCCAAGAAGGGTGACCTTTTCAGGTCACCGCTTCCAGAACATCCATTTGGGCTTTGGTTTTTCCTTGGGCTCTTCATTGGCACTTGCGGCGCGGATCGCAGCCAGGGTGCTCTCAATGGTTTCGCGAGGGTCAGCCTTGGATTTTGAGATCGTCCTCTTATCCGCAGAGCGATGTTCCGCGGCAACTACTTTAGGTTGCTCTTTCTTGTGCAGGATGCGGGCCCTGATTTTACGCTCAGGCTTCTGCTCAATCTGTGCATCGTCCGGATCGATTTCACCTGCCTTCTCCTGGTCGATTAGGTCATCAGATTTGGGCGCCTGATCGCCCGTATCGACTGGGGTTGCAGAGGTCGGTGTTTGTGCTTGATTGCTGGAATCATGGTCTTGACCATCTTCATGGTCGACTGCCGCCTCATCTGGAATATGTTGAGTTTTATCCTCAGCGTGAATATCGGCTTCGGCGAATTGAGTGCCTGGAAGCTCTTTTGATGCATCTGAGAAATCTGATGAGACATCATGACCTTCAGAGATACCCTGATCTGCCGATACTTTTGAAGCTTCATCATCAGGAGAGGGGCTCTCTTGGGCTGCCTCAGTGTCGCTCTCATGTAAGCCAAAGACAGGCGCTCCATCTGGAAGAGTGGTACTGTGTCCCATAAGAGTTTTGCCCGATGATGTGGTGATGAGCGTGCCGGATTTGAGAAGGATATTTTGCTCAAGTATTTGAGCGACAAGAGACATGAGCTCGCCAGGATCACCTTCGAAGGAGACTTCTTGTCCGGTAAAGTCTTTCAGGCCTCGGGTATAAAGAATGTCTTGGGTTGAGGATTTGGCCTGCGCAACAGCAACCATAATCTCATGTGGCCATCCTTGTGATGTTTGAGCATCGGACATCAGGCGCTTAAAAGTTTCAGCTGAGATGATACTCTTGGACTGAGACCAGATGATGGCAGTTGGATCGAAGGCGAGCGCAATACGTCCGGCGAGAAGAATGGCTTCTCGGCTTGGAGATTGACCATGCGTTCCGCGCACAACAATGCCGATATGGCAATCTGCAGAAGATGCCTGCGACCAAGGGCATTCAGGAAGGATATTGTGGCCACAGTACAGTTGCAGCTCATCATCAGGGTAGGGGGCTGAGACAGCCATAAGGGAAAATGAAATTCCGTCAAGACTCCCATCAAGGCTGTTTTCCTGTGTATGATTTATTTTTGCTCTTTTGGCAAAATCAGGATCATTATCTTCGATAATGGTTCGAAGGTTTAGATCCTCACTTTTCTTCTTACACAGGGCGAATGCGGCAACGTTGCCGGTCGTTTGATGCGGTTCGTAGGTATCGTTCACGGGCCGATGCTCCCTTCTCTGAATAGGAATACCTACTGTAGATAGGAGCAATTTCATCGATTAGTGCAAAAGTTGGCCGCACAATACAGTGCGCGGCCATTTCTTGACACTTTATAAGGGCATTGTGTGATGATTATGCAGCGTCTTCTTCCAAAGTGATGCCGCCAAAGGAGACTTGTTTGGCGCCTCGGCTTTGCAGGACTTCAACGTGCGATCGAATGTCTTGTTCTATGAGACTGAAGTCAGACAGCTTGGCGTGGTTGCTTTCTGGTTCTGCGACATAGACGTCGCAAAGAACTCGCTCAGGGGAGAAGATTTCATAATCTTCATCATCATTTTCTTGGAGGAAGGTGACGCCGTATACGGGATCTGCCCAAGTTACGATGGTGCAGCTTCGGTAATAGTGGATGCGGTACACTGTGTTAAAGTCTCTATCCATTTCCTGTGCGGCATAAGTTATCGGTGAGATATTGCGTAGAGACCCAGCAAGCTGGGCTAAGGCGAGATGAGCCTGAGATAGCAGATCTTCTACGTTTGCATTGGTGACGATGCCTCCCGCCTTGGTATAGGCACCATAGGGAGCAATAGGAGAGAGAGTATCTGTAGACCCGTCAATAGGGGCAGTGTCATGATACAGACAGAGGATATCTTTATCCTCAAAGGCTGAACTTAGATCTACGGGTGCGAGTTGGCTGCGATTGATGAAGTTTACTGTAGGGGTGAGGGTAATGCTCGTCTTACTCATGTTTGTCTGTCTTTCTGTATCGGGCGGGTGGCTGTCTGCGGTTCCCTTCGGACTGCAGACAACCATCAGGGCGACAATGATCTTATATCCTGAGTACGCCTCAAAGGACGAAAGCACATGGCATCCATTGTAGCTCCTTCAAGAATGGAGCCCCTTCGCATCGAAGACCCCTCAGCAAAGCTGATTGCAAAGGCTGAAAAGGTAAGAGGGCTCGGAGAACGTTTCTTTGAAGAGGGAGAAGTCAAAGCAGGTTTTGCTCTGAATGAGGTGATGGCTGTTGTGAGTGCATGGCATTCAAGCAAGATCGAGGGCAGAACTTGCGATCCTAAGCTGGTATTTAAATCGCTTGCTGGCGCGGCAGCTGAAAACCCAATTGCTGATGAGGTGGCAGCCTTGGCGCGTCTGCACATGAAGATAAACGAAGATTATCGTGGCGGAACACTGAATGATCCGTCTTCACTGGAGTGGATCGCGAATATGCATGCGTCGTTTTGCGCAGCATCATTAGATTTGAGCGCCAAACGAGGCTCGGGTCGTTTTCGAGAATGCGATGTTATTGTTGGCGGCCATGTGGCGCCTCCGTTTGACCGTGTCGAGGCATTTCTCGAACACTTTTGGCGCCGATTTAGGGCTGATCACTTGAAGGGTAGGGTGACGTCCACACTGGCTCTGGCCAGTGCGCATCACAGGTTATCATGGATACATCCATTTGAAGACGGGAACGGCCGTGTTGCGCGCCTGTATTCTCACGCTTTTGCCTGTAAGGCGGGGTTGGGCGCCAATGGGCTTTGGTCGTTGCCGCGGGCTCTGTCCATAGGCGTAGAGGGCCGGCCGGGCTACCTTGAGATGATGACGGTTGCGGACAGGCCGCGGCAAGGTGATCGTGATGGGCGCGGGAACTTATCACTTATGGGACTGGAAAGCTTTACGGACTGGTTTCTTCATGCGGTTTTAGTAGAGATGCATCGCGCGCAAAAGGAGCGCGACGCTTTCAATGCGTGGGCTGAAGGATCAGATTTACGTTTGGAGGATTTCGTCAACGCTGTTCCGACACTCTTCTCGAGTGATGGTTAACGGATAGTCCAGGGCCAGGTGATCTTTCCGCCTTCAGCCTGAGGGTGCGCCGTCTTCCAGCAGGTGGTTGTGAAGGAGGGAATGTTGCCGATCACTGTGACTGCGTCTGAATGAACTGAGAGAAAATCACGTAGGCGCCGTTCGAAAAACTGTCTTCCATCTTCAGTAACGTAAATTTCTTCTTCCTCAATCAGGTGATGATTTCGGGCCAAGTCGATTGCTTGACGGATTTCACTTGGAAGTCCGGTCATTGATCACCCTCAAACCAAATATCATGAAAACCTTGAACCATCCGGTCGATGCCGAAACGATCAGTGACATGGTTGCGGTTTTCTTCTCTTCCTCTTGTCCTACCTGCTTCATCCTCTGGCAAGAGATCCAGTTGGGCCTCGATCACCCGCGTTAGAGCCCAGGTGTTCTGCATTGGGATTAGAAAACCTTTGTCTTCGAGGATATGTGTGGCATCACCACTGTCTGTTGAGATGGACCACGCGCCACATGCCATAGCTTCAGCAACAACGTTGGGGAATCCTTCGCCGAAGCGACTTGCCAGAACGTGCACATCCATTGCAGAGAAAATATCGGCGATGTCTGGGCGGGAGCCGGCGCGATGAATTTTGTGTTCAAGCCCTGTGGCGGCGACGAGATTATCCATTTCAGGGTCGCAGTCTACCCCACGTCCAACGAGAAGCAGGTGAAAGTCTCTCTTCTTTGAGACTTTGGTAAAGGCTTTGAGGAGTGAGGTATAGTCTTTCTGGGGATCGAACCGGGCAACCATCCCGACGACTGTTGCAGTTGAAGGTATGCCAAACTCTTCTCTGATGCGAACGCGTCCGGATTGAGAGAAATCTGTGCGCGAGAAATCATACCCGTTGTGAACGACGCGCCATGGGGCGCGTGGGTAGCCCAACTTAACATGCTCATCGACAGCCTTATGTGCGCAGCTGATGATGGTTTTTGGTAGCACGCGCGCCAGTGGGATGGAGGCGCGAATGGCCCATTTCATTTTACGGGGGACGCCTTTCATGTCAACTGTTGAGAAACGTATTGACCAGTGGAGGTTTTTGATGCCGGCCATCCGTGCGGCAAGCCCGCCAAACACGTCGGCTTCATACATCCAAGTTTGGACAGCGTCCGGACTGATCTTCTTGATCAGTGCAGTGAGGCTTTTAAGGCTTGTGATAAGCTTTTGTGGGGTTGTGTGCATGCAGTGAAGTTCAATGCCTGCCTCTTCCAACATGGGGCCGTACTTGCCGGCGCCAGAGAGCGATATGACAACGTGCCTTGTACCAGGATCTTGGGTGATCAGTCTATAGAGAGCGCCTTCCGCTCCTGCATCTTCAAGTCCTGTGATAATATGTAGGACTGTTTTTGGATCTGGCATTTTGGTGACCTCTAACTGCGCTTTTTAGGCAGTTAGGGAAGGTGCAGCTTTCTTTAAAATTAACCTACTGGAAGAGTTGCATTCTTATATTGAAAGATCACTCGGTTAGAATGATGTCCGCATCCCAGCCTGAAATCCAAGCATAGACCATGGAGGCATCGAGGATATCATCGCTCGTGTCGGTATCATCACTGCTTGCGTAAAACTCTTCCATCTCTGAGACGAGAATTTCTGCGACCTCATACATGTCTTCAGAGGGAGATAGGGACTGAGTTTCATCTACGACCATCATCAGGCCCAGGGCAGCAGCTGTCAGGCCTCCCAAGGGGAGGATGATCTGAGGGCGGGGTAGAATATCGAGAAGCTTCTGTATCCAGTTGCGGGCAGGTGAAGGCTTTGCGAAGCTTTGCTGGATTTGGTCTGCGTCTTGCAAAATCCGGAAGAGGAGAGCGGCCGAAGGTTCCGGCCGCTCTTTGGACATTGTCTCGAGCAAGGTTTCTCCATCCAAGTCGAGGTGCATGACTTATTTGTCTTGTGTTGGGCGCGGACCCTGCTTGCGACCGTCGTGCTTGCCTTTGCGCTTGCCGGCCTTCATTTCTTCTTTACTCAGGTCGCCGCTATCGTCGACGTCAAGGTGCTGAAACACTTTTTCAGCAGAGACTTTGTCCCGTTTTGGGGCGCCATCAGGTTTGCGCTTGTGCAATTTTTCTGCGGCAGTTTTGAACTCTTCGAGTGTAATGGCGCCTGAGTTGTCAGCGTCGATCTTGTCGAAGTGATCTTTCGGACCTTTGCGGCCACCCTTCTTTTTGCCGCGCTCTTTTTTCATGCCAGTACGCATTTCTTCTGCAGTCAGGACGCCGTCGCTATTGGTGTCGGCTTTATCAAAGCGCTCCCCGGCGCGCTCGATCGCTTCCGCGCGTGTCAGTTCCTTGGGTGCTTTTTTGTGATGATCTTCTGCGAAAGCGGAAGTTGCAGTAAGGGCGATAAATGCTGCAAGAGCTGCAATTTTGTCTTTTCGTTTCATGCCTGTATCAAGCCTTCTTATTGATTATGAGCGTCCATTATTGGCGCACTCGAAGATTTAACGCTGGGTTAGACGATTTCCGTCGAAATAAAATGACAAATATTTGGTTCATTGCCTTTTCGTCCAGAGCCAAACCTTTCTCGCTTCTGCCCTGATGTGCCTTGTATTAGTCATTAATAATTTAAACTTTCTTCCAATGGCTCAAATCTCGGCGGCAAAGTTTTTCTATTTTTTCGACTTCAGGCCTGAAATACTCAACCATTTCCAATCTTAGCGCATCTGGAATTGGGCTTTTCTTTAAGCTGCAAACATTGTAGGTTTCGTTTAACTTAAACCATTTTTTATTAACCCTACTTGGTAGGGCGCCCCTTGCTTTGAGTGCCCGGTAGGTAATGTTAAAAAGATGAGAACGCCTGCCTCTGGAAACATTCTTGGCATGAAGCGACACTTCGAATTTTTGAATATCCAAGAAATCGCAAAGGTCTTCATAGACATCAGTAGCATTATTCTTGATGTCATCCATAAATATTGTATGCACATTATCTGAACCAAAAATTCCTATCGCATTATCTAACTGCGTACCAAGTGAGCAAAGTTGGCCATAGGCAAGGGCTGTGGGGTTTTTCATCCAAGCGCCGACTTTCTGGCTTTTTTCTCGATAGACTTGGGATCGCCAAGCCTTCGCAAAATCTTTGATATGCTCATTGCCCCAAAAGACAGAATGATCATGCATGGATTTTGCCATCTCGATAGGATTTCGCAGGCACACAATGATCCGGGCTTTCGGGAAAGTGTCATGGATATCCTGCAAGGCTGCTTTGGACCTGAGATAGTGTGTAGAGCCTTCGCCAATTGCCTTATGTTGGGCCTCGGCATTTGAGAACAGTGCAATGTATTCATCATAATTGAACTGATCATATTTTAGCATGCTTGACGCATCATAGTGTTTGGCAAAAAAATGAGGCTCTTTCACAGGAGAAAAATAACATTCTGGGTTTTGGCCCAACCAGTGAGAGATAGATGTCGTGCCACATTTGGGTGCACCAACGAGAAAGAAGTTCGGCGATTTAATAGTCATTCCTGAAACTTACCCATGATTTTGGGCATAACTCTTCTGTTGAAAAAATGCATCATTTCACCGAAGTTTGGAAATACTTTGTGGCCTTGAGTGGCAGACTTGAGCAGTTCCAGAGAAATTCTGAAGGGGTGCCTTTTAAGGTCGCGTCTGAATCGAACAAGGAGAATTGTCTCTTTAATCCCGGCCTTACGCAGCATTAGGTTTGTGCGCTTAAAGACTTTAATCCTGGTTAAGATGTTTTCGATGCTGGGATCTGTGGTCAGTCCCTGATTACCCTGCCGGGCATAATAGATTGTTTCGTCCCAGACCTTAAATTTGGGATCGCAAAGATACAGCGAGACAGCGAATTCTGCGTCATTTGCGTATTTCGTATCACCAAAACGTAGCTCGTATTCAGTGATGACCGACCTCTTGATGAGTTTTGTGCAAGGAGAGACCATGCTTCTCAGGGGATTTTTTCCTGTCTCAAGATAAATGTTCAGATGTGCATCAAGGTAAGCGTGTCTGGTGCCTTCTTCTCCAGAATCGAGAAAAGAACCCATGCGGAACAGGAACACATCGACATCAGAAGTGTCTTTTGCATGTTCGATCAGATCATTAAGGGAGGCCGTATCGTACCGGTCATCGCTATCGGCAAAAAGAACGTATTTTCCAGCTGCTGCTTCCAGTCCAGCATTTCGTGCGGTTCCAGCAAAACGCCAATCAGGACGGTTTTTTAGGAGTTTAAGTTCTGCATTCTTGGGGGTCAGTTTTGGGGTCCAGGCGACTTCCGAGCGATCATCCACTGCGATGATTTCAACATCATCTCTGTCTGGGATGCTCTGGATGAGTTCGTCGAGCATAGTGCTGCGGTCAGAAGCTGCACTGTTATGATAGGGAATGATGATTGATATTAAGGTCATACTCGGCTCCGAAGGGTTCTACTTTCAAGAACTTGGTTACGAAGGAGTAGAGATTGAAAATTTTTGATTAATTATCCGCGAAAGATGCATTTAAGTCATATCAAACAGCACTTTACAGAAAGTTTATAAATCTTTCATTAAGTGCTTTGGCCGCTGGGTCTTTGATCTCATTTCCTGATCATCATAAAGCGATCCGGAGAAAAATTCGCATGAAAAACTTTGAGACCACCCTGCAAAAATTCAATGACAAGACTGCCACCTTGGGCGTGGTGGGTTTGGGTTATGTTGGCTTACCACTGGCAGTGACTGCAGCACTGCGCGGCTTTAATGTCATCGGCTTCGACGTTGACCCCAAAAAGATCGCAAACATCAAAGCTCCAAACAGCTATATTGATGCCGTTTCGCAGGAAAACCTTGTTGAAGTTACTTCTGCCGGTAAGTTTTCTGCGACAGATGAGTTCTCGCGAATTGCAAAGTGCGATGCAGTCATCATCTGCGTTCCTACACCGCTGACCCAGCACCGGGAACCGGATCTGTCTTATGTCGTAGATACAACTGAAACCATTGCCAAGCATATGTCCGCAGGCGCGCTGGTCGTCCTTGAGTCAACGACTTATCCCGGAACCACGCGCGATGTGCTTAAGCCGATCATTGAGAAAACCGGAAAGGATTTTTTCATTGCGTTCTCTCCTGAGAGGGAAGACCCGGGCAATGAAAAGTTCCGCACCGCAACTATTCCGAAGATCGTTGCGGGCGAGGGGGATGATGCTGGTGCTCTTGCTAAAGCGATGTACGAAGGCATTGTTGATAAAGTTGTGCTCGTGGCTGACACCCCTACTGCAGAGGCTGTCAAAATCACAGAGAACATTTTCCGAGCGGTGAATATCGCACTCGTGAATGAGCTGAAGCTCATCTACGACCGTATGGGCATTGATGTCTGGAAGGTGATCGACGGCGCAGCCACAAAACCTTTTGGATTTATGCCGTTTTATCCAGGTCCTGGACTTGGCGGCCACTGTATCCCGATCGATCCCTTCTATCTGACCTGGAAGGCGCGCGAAGTGGACGCTCCGACGCGCTTCATTGAACTGGCTGGAGAAATCAACACCAATATGCCGCGGCATGTGGTGGATCGTGTTGCTGAGGTGGTGGACCGCACTCAAGGCAAAGGTCTGACAAACGGCCGCCTGCTTGTAATCGGCGCAGCGTACAAGAAGAATGTGGCTGACATGCGCGAAAGCCCCTCTATGCGTCTGATGGAGCTTCTGGAAGAGCGTGGCGCATCCGTAGATTTCCACGACCCATGGGTCCTGGAAATTCCGAAGATGCGTGAGTATCCCACCATGGCCGGTCGTGTGCAGGTTCCTCTGGAAAATCTTGCACAGTACTCAGCCATCGTGATCGCAACGGATCACGACAACATCGACTACGCAGCAATCGTAGAATCAGGCATTCCGATCGTAGATACGCGGAACGCCATTGAGCGGCGCAATCTTTCTATGGAACAGGTTTTCAAAGCCTAAGTCTTTTAGAGAATCCAAGAAAGAAAAAGCATGTCGGTAAGCTCATTCAATAATGGAAAAATTGTTTCTGTCATCATTCCTTTTCATAATCGAGAAGTGATGTTGAATGGGCTGCTCGCCTCGATCCCAGACCACCCCGGGATCGAGGTGATCACCGTTAATGATCATTCAGTTGATGATGTGGAAATCCATCACATATATAACGAAGCCAGTCACCTTCGTCTCAGCTGCCCTGATGGCGCCAGATATGCCGGATCGGCAAGGAACTTCGGTCTGTCTCATGCATCAGGAAAATACGTATTTTTCGCTGACAGTGATGATTTGATTGATGCAGAGGCTTTTTTGAGCGCTGTAAATTCTATAGAAGAACTCGGAAACCCTGACGTACTATACTGTCACATAACTTCGTTCTGGGATGGAACTGACTTAGTTGGGACAAGGCATGTGGGGTTTGAAGCATTTCGGACGTTGGCTGAAGTCTCTGGCAACAAAGATCCTCTCGTTAAACTTCATTGCCCGGTCGGTAAATTTGTCCGACGTGAATTCATAAGAGAGAATTTGATTAGATTTTCAGAAACGGAAGTTTCTAATGATGTTTTGTTCAACCTTCATCTGTGCAAAGCTAATGGGAATATTAGGTTTTCCGAGCAGGTCGTTTATAAAATTAGGCAAGGCAACGCGTCTCTTACCTCTGTGACTTCGGTGAACCGGATCAAGACCAGGTTCAAGATCCAGGAAGAATACAATGATGAACTCATCGGTATGGGTAAAAGGCACTTGCGGTCTGCAGGTGTTGTTTATCTCCTTCAGATGACAAAAGCAGATTTAAGCGAGGCCGTAGGATTGGCATGGCGCTGCTTGATTGGCCCCACACCCTTTCTGCTGCCGATACAGGCTCTCAGGAACAGAAAACTGAAAAGGGCATACATGTCCAGCATGGCGATAAAATAAGATCATTTGCATCATGAGCCGCCCAAATTGTTCCTCCTGAAGAGGATTCGATGGCATCTCCTACATGAACAAGACAGAAGCAGGACTATTCGTGGAAAAAAATGTTTGGAAGATGGTGTGGCGCCTCCTTTCTCGTAGAGAGAAGTTTGCCTCAGGCTTGATGATGTTGATCGCCGTTCTGGGCGCGGGCGCGCAGGTCATGATGATTGGCTCGGTGATGCCATTTCTGAGTATCATATCGAATCCGACCATCATTGAAACCAATACAATTCTGAGATCAGTATATGAATATTTCGGGTTCACCGAGCATCATAGCTTTGTGGTCTGGATTGGTGTTGTAACGATTTTGGTTATCGTTTCTGCAAACATGGTTATGGTGCTGCGTCAGTATGCCATACATCGATTCACTTTTCGTCGTGTTCATTCAATCAGCATTCGGCTTGCTAAGTCATACCTGTCTCGTGAATATGTCTATTTCCTTGACAAAAGTACTGGGGATATCAGTAAGAGAATTCTTTCCGAGGCGAACTCCATTTCAACTTCATTTTTGAGACCTGCAGTGGATCTTGTATCAGCAACGTTGTCGGTCGCCGCGATCGTGCTGTTCTTGATGTTCGTTAATCCTGTCGTGACAATAGCCGGTGCAGCGCTTGTTATTTGTGTCTATGGTCTGCTGTATTTTGGTGTCGCTGCCAAGCTTCGCTTCCTGGGGGAAGAGCGCCTCAGTGCAAATCGAGACAGATTTACAACAATTGGAGAGGCCTTTGGCGGCATCAAAGACATCAAGATATTGGGTAAGGAAGACCTTTTTTTCAGAAAGTTTGAGGTGACATCGAGACGTGTTGCTGAGACCGACATTATGAAGAATATTCTTTCAGATCTCCCTCGTTATGGTATTCAAGCGATCTTCTTTGGTGGTGTAGTTGTTCTCTGCCTCTTTATGATTGATCCTGTATCGTTTAATCAGGGTGGCTCGTCCTTGAAGGATATTGTGCCAACGCTCGGTGCCTTTGCCTTGGCCGGACAAAGGCTTCTGCCTGAGGCTCAAAAGATCTACGCCTCTCTTACGAAAATTGTTTCTGGAACCGCTTCAGTTAAAAGTGTCTATGAAGATACATTGTTCTCCAGCAATCAAGATGCAGCTCCAGAAGCGTCTGACCCATTCCAATCGCACATCAGCATTTCAAATGTGTCCTATAGATACCCCGGAGCGACCGTCGATAGTTTGAGCGAGATAAGTTTTGAGATCCAAAAAGGCCGCAAGATTGGCGTGGTTGGCGGAACGGGATCGGGGAAATCGACATTGGCAGATCTGTGTCTGGGGTTGCTCAGCCCGTCTGGTGGGGTGTTTCAAGTTGATAATGCGGTTATTGATACGCGTATCAAAAGGCAATCATGGCGATCTCGCGTTGGATATGTGCCGCAAGAAATCTTCCTGATCGATGGATCATTTACGGACAATATTGCATTTGGAGTCGACCCAAAACTTGTCGACATGCAGAGAGTTATTGAATGTGCCAAAAATGCTCGCTTACATGATGTGGTTATGAACCATAGCGAAGAAGGGTACGATTCAAAAGTAGGAGAGCGCGGCATACGTCTTTCGGGGGGCCAGCGTCAACGGATTGGTATCGCAAGAGCTTTATATCGTGGCGCAGACTTCCTTGTTATGGATGAGGCAACATCTGCTCTCGACAATGAAACGGAAAGGGAAGTTATTGCTGCCATTGATAATTTGCCAGCACATTTGACTGTGATGATGATTGCCCACAGGTTGACCACTTTGCGTGGCTGTGACGAGATCATTACGATGGAAGAAGGAAGTATTGTCGAAAGAGGGAGCTGGGATGACTTGATGGATCAGAAGGGTATTTTTGCCCGCATGGTTAACTCTACAGTATAACGACACAGCATAGTGCATTGAACATGAGGGCTCTCATCGCATAATGATGACGAGCCCTTTTCATTGCTACTGAAACATTCTTGATATGACTTTTAACCTGAGCACTACGGGAAGCACTGAGTCCTCCGGTGAGATATTGTCATCATTATTGGAGTAAAAAATACCGCAGATTTTTCTTCCGCGGCATCTCTTAAAGTGGAATTGGAAAATTGAGTTATGTGTTTTTTAGCAGTGTCCTGCGCAGAATTGACAGCGTAGCATAGGATGCAAAGACAGAAACAGTTGCAAGGGGGCTCAAGCCGACGTGTTCGCGATAGGCGCGCCACTGCATTTTAGCAGCTTTAAACTTGTTGGATGTCATCCCGTCGCTATGGACACGGTATCGGGCCAGGATTTCCTGCAGTCCACCGTAGGCGATGCCGTCCTGATCTGATTTTTTCATAAGATCCAACCAAAGGCAAAAGTCTTGCCTCATAGGAAGGTGATTCATGTAGTTCTTGCCCAGAAGGCGGACATCATAGGCAGCTGTCAGGCATCCGATAGATGTCCTTTTGTAAAGCCAGTCTGCATAGGTTGCTGATCGATCAGCTTTGATCACTTGAAGCTTGTTGCCCTCCGTATCTTGGGTTTCATAGCTGGTCCAGCAGAAACCAAGATTGTGCTTTTCCATAAATTCGATCTGGTGTGCAAGCTTGTTCGGGAGCCATTGGTCATCAGCATCGAGGAAGGTGATTATATCACCTTTGGCGCGCTCGATGCCCATATTACGTGTTGGTCCGGCACCTGGGGTATCATCATTACTCAAGATGACTATACGATCATCTTTGCTTGCTGCCTCCTTAACCAAGACAAGTCCACGATCCGAGGATCCGTTGTCGATGATAATGTGTTCATAGTCTGTGAATGTTTGGTTTTGCACTGAAGCGATTGTCTCCAGTACGTGCCTCTCTCCGTTAAAGAGTGGCGTGATAACGGAAGCCTTTGGCATATTCATAACCTTCTTGATGAGTTCAAGAAGGAAATGGGTTTAGGATAACTTATTAAAAAACCACTTCATGGCATCATTGGCCTGACAAGAAATCTTTGTTCATTATTTCTCCGATCTTGTTGAGGTTCCCATATTAGTGGTAACAACGCGAGAGAACCCATGCCCTATTCATCACTAATTTTTGCCGGTGCCCTGGCATTTACGGTCTCGGTAATCATCTCATTTTTGATCGCCAAACTAATTGTCTCAACCACGAAGTTCCATCATCGTTTTACCATGGATAATGATGCCGGAATCCAAAAGGTTCACCTAACTCCTACTCCCAGGATCGGGGGGTTGGCACTCTTGGGTGGATTTGCTCTGACAACCCCGTTTTTGCACGGCGAAACTTTTCGCCTTGCAGTAATGATCTTGTCATGCGGTGTTTTTGCATACGGAGCTGGATTTTGGGAAGACATTACAAAGACTGTCAGCCCGCGGATGAGACTGTCAATGGCGCTGCTTTCGGGGATTGCATTCACCGCCTTCTCAGGCACCCTCTTGCCATTAGCGCTTCCTCTGGCCCCTGATGGGTCCCCTGAGTGGGTTGAGTGGGCATTAATCGGAATGGGAATTTTTGGCATCACAGTTGGGCTGGCTGGAACGACAAACGCAGTCAATCTGATTGATGGATTTCACGGGCTGGCAAGTGGCAATATCGTTATCATGTCATCCACAATTGGTTTCCTCTCTTACCTTGAGGGCGACCTATCTCTTGCCGTCGTGGCTTTCCTGTTCGCATTCAGCGTACTTGGATTCATGTTCGTCAATTTCCCCGCAGGGCGTATTTTCCTTGGCGATGGCGGAGCCTATTTGGGCGGATTTGTGTTGGGCTCAATGGCAGTTTTGCTCGCAGCAAGAACCGATATCTCAGCTTTTGTTTCAATACTAATACTTGCCTATCCAATCTATGAAACGCTTTTTTCCATCTTGAGAAAATCTCGCAGAAATGGCGCATCACCGACTGAACCTGATAACTTGCATTTACATCACCTTGTGTCACGCAGGTACGCCAGATTCCTGGCCTATGGGCTGGGAAAGCCAGAGCTGAAAAATTCATTGACAGGACTCTTGATGTGGCCATTCAGCTTTCTTGCTGGCATTATGGCGATCGGTGCTCAGGGCACGCATATCGGCGGAATCGCAGGGTTACTTGTGTTCGCACTCTTTTACGGAAGGATTTATAGGGTCGTAAGTCTTCAGAAGCCTTCTGCCCTGCAGGGCGTAGCTCTTCGCCGCGGTTGGAATGAGGCTGACCGATACAAGATTATTCCGGCGCAGGTCAGCGAGAATACTTAAATTGCTTGGTGTAAAGGTACGTCGCACTTCGGACTTGGGTGCAACTGATATGTAGTACCATGACGCTGGGATAGCTTAGAAGGGCCCTTTGATCTTCGAGGTTTTGCATGCGGTGACATTCTAATCACATACATGCGGTTTCTACTGGCAATGTATCGGCTCAATGATAGCGATATATATTTAAATGGGTCGCAGGTAGATATCGCATTGATCTTTCGAGTACAGATATTTCTAATTTGGTTCTTGTTTCCTCCCGATGAAGGTCCGATTATTAGTTTAGGGCATTGAACAAAGAGGAAGCCCTGTCGATATATCTCTACAGGGCTTCCTCTTAAATTTTGATGATGCGGATAAGATTAAAACCTTACTCGATCTTCATTCGATCAATGATTGGCTGGATCTGATCGGCAGGAACCATCCCGCGCGCCAACTCATCTCCAATCAAAATACCAGGTGTTCCGCGCAGACCCATTTCTTGAGCAAACTCAGCAGATTTTTGAATATGCGCCCAATAGCGGGGATCCTCGGAATCGGCTTCAAGTTTTTCGGCATCAAGGCCGAGATCTTTTGCGATCTGTAGGGCGCGATCTTTGTCGACCGTACCTTTGGCATCCATCAGGGCAACGTGAAGTTGCTCGTAAGCACCTTGCTGTTGTGCGGCAAGCGCGATCTTCGCCACATCAACACTGCCTTGGCTCAAAATGGGCCATTCGCGGTGGATGACGCGCAGCTCTTCATTGGCCTCAATCAACCCGTCCAGGATCGGCCCAAAGCCGCGACAATAGCCGCAGTTGTAGTCAGAGAATTCAACGATCGTCACGGTTCCTTGCGGGTTGCCCCGGACCGGTGCATCATCCGCATTACGCAGCTTCGACAAGAGTTCAGCAGAGAGCTCTGCTTCAGGTGCGGCCGCGCCAGCCTTCTGCTTGCGTTGATACTCCTGCAGGCTTTGCACGATGATTTCAGGATTTCGGAGCAAAGTGTCACGAATGATTTCCTGTACAACAGAAGGATTGGATCTCAATGCTTGGCTGACAGCTTCCTCCATGAGAACGGGATTGTTTCGCAGAGCCCACTCAACTTCCTGCATGCGGGACTCAAAAGCATCCGCTTGCATCTCGGATTCGTCATAGGTTTCAGCGTAAGCGGGCAGGGTGCCCAGGTCGGTGGTGAATAAAGCGGCTGCTGAAGTTGCAGCCAAAAGAAAGCGCTTCATGTTTTGTCCTTTGTTAGGTTTCGTTAGAAACATAGGTATTTCTCAGGATGTTATCAAAAGTGGTCAGCCGGCGGCCTTGACGCGCGACTTAATGGCGTCAAGGAAATCAGGGCCGAATTCGGGATGCGCCAAGGCAAAATCCAAAATGGCTTCAAGGTAGCCGAATTTATCGCCACAGTCGTATCTGTGTCCATCAAGCGTGACAGACCGTACACGGCCCATTTGCGCCCGCTGGTTGATAGCGTCCGTGAGAACAATCTCGCCGCCATGTCCGGGCTTGAGAGTGCGAAGGTGATCGAAGACTTCGCCTTCGAGAACGTAGCGGCCAATAGACGCGAGACTGGAAGGAGCATCTTCATGAGACGGCTTTTCAACCATGCCAGCCACGGATCCTGGTGTGCTTCCGGGCTTAATGATGCCGTACTTGTCGATGTTTTTGCGGGCGACTTCGATGACGCTCAGAATGCTTGCAGGGTTCATCTCGTATTCCCGCACAAGGTCAATCATGGCGCCATGATCGCCAAGGATGATGTCATCAGGTAGGAATACTGCGAAAGGCTCTCGGCCGATAACCGGCTCAGCGCAAAGAACGGCATGGCCGGTGCCAAGCGGCTCAGCTTGACGCACAAAAATGCACCGAGCGTGAGGAGGGACAATGTTGCGGACCATATCGGCAATCTCAGTCTTGCCCTTTTCAATCAGGGCGCGCTCGAGTTCAGGATTTGCATCGAAGTGATCTTCAATCGCTCGCTTGGTGCGCCCAGTTACAAACACAAGCTCTGTGATGCCCGCCTCCAAAGCTTCTTCAACCGCATATTGAATAACTGGCTTATCAATAACCGGTAGCAGTTCTTTTGGCATAGCCTTGGTGGCAGGGAGAAACCTTGTTCCAAGTCCTGCGACGAGAAAGACAGCTTTGCGAATGGTTTGATGAGACATATTGGGCCTTCTATTTCAATGTTACTCACAGGAAATGCGTCTGCGAGAGCAGAAAAAGAAACGGCCCCAGAAGATAATTCGGGGCCGTTCTTCGTTTTGCAATATCCTGAAAGATCAGAAAATAAAGTCGTCTCGATCCAGAAGGTGGGTGCCTGTTTCTACATCCCAGCCATCATTGATAATGAGCGTGTCACCCTCGACAGAAACATAGGCTCGACCGTTATCCTGGCCGGTGATCTCCAGTTCATCCCAGGTGGTGACCCAGCCCCGAAGATCAATTTCATCAATGCCCGCTTCATAGTCACGAATAATGTCGCTTTCGCCATCGCGCGCCTTGAAGACAAACATGTCCCGTCCTGCATCGCCTCGCATGATTTCGCGGCCGCTTGAATCGACGATAATGTCGTCGCCACCCTTGCCGTAGCCTGTCGTGTCAGCGGCCAAGAAGAAGGTGTCATCGCCAGCGCTGCCCTGAAGTCGCTCGATGTTGGCGAAAGTGTCTCCGTAAGCACTGCCGGTGCTTTCAAAGGGATCATTCATGTCGACCACAACACCGCCCGCATCTTCGTACTGGACCCGATCGCCCAACCCTTCGCCGCCGTCATAGTGATTGGCGCCGGCAGACCCATAAATGAGATCATTTCCTGCGCCAGTTGAGATGTATGTATTCTCTGGGCCCGGCTGGAAACGATCTTCCTTGGAAGTTCCGTAAATATGAGCATCGTAGTGGTCCGGATTGGTCCAGTCGGTGACCGGATCAATTGGCTCAGGTGGCTCAGAAGGCATAAGGAGAAGATCATCGCGATCGATCAGATATGTACCTGTCACAGGATCCCAGGCATCATCAATGGCCAGAGAGTCTCCTGCAACGGTAATAATTGCGCGACCATCTTCTGTGCCTGAAATCTTCAGGTCTTCCCAAGTGGCATTCCAGCCCAAGAGATTGATCGTGTCGACACCAATCTCATAATCCAGAATGATATCCATTTCACCATCCCTGGTCTGGAACACAAACATATCCATGCCTTCATGTCCGCGCATGATTTCCCGACCATCGGCATCAACGATTGTGTCATTGCCGCCCTTACCATAGCCAGTTGTGTCGCTGGAAAGCCGGATGGTATCATCGCCGTCACTGCCCTGGATGCGCTCGATGTTGACGAATGTGTCTCCATAAGCGCTGCCTGTGCTTGCAAGCGCATCATTCATGTCAATGATGATGCCACTTGCGTCCGTGTACTGAACGCGATCCCCTTTGCCGTCTCCGCCGTCATACCGATCGGATCCTGCAGATCCGTACATAAGGTCATTTCCAGCTCCAGTCTGGATGAACTCGTCTGCATCGCCTGTGGTGATGCGGTCTTCGTCATCGCTGCCCAGAAGGATTTCGTCGTAATTGTCAGGATCTGCCCAATCTACATTGGGATCTGTCCAATCGGTATCCGGAATAACTGGAGGGTCGACCGGGGTCTCATCTGGCGTAATGTTCATTTCAGACGCGACAAAGTCGAGAATATCTGGATACGCCGCAGCAACATCCGGGTGAACATCAGATGGGATATTGAAGTCAACAGGCGGCATGCGACCATAAAGAGCAGCGTGCTGCACAATCGAAGAGAGGAAGAATAGCGACGGTGTACCAACGGCACTGGTGTTGGCGAAAAATGCATCCAGTGGCACGGCATCGAGCCCGAGGCTGTCAGATTGAATCATATCAAAGACAAGCGACCCAGTTGGGATCAACTCAATATCTGCGCCCGGGCGCGCCTCCTGAAGTGAGCTCTCGTAATCAACCCACCAGTCGTGAACACTGCCCTTGAGATGAGCGCCCCAAGCGTCGAATTCTTCACGTGTCGGTGGCCAAGACGTCGCATATGCAGACATGTCAGGCATGTTTTCGTAAATAAGAACCTTCACCCCGGGCGCTTGAGATGTCACGAAGTCAATGATGTCCAAGGTGGCAGTGATAGGGGTTGTGTTCGGATCCTCCCAATAGGGTTGATCGGGAGAGCTGCCCTGCAGCCAAGTCTCTGGCGTTATCGTGACATGCGTGAAGCCTGCTTCAGCAAATGTTTCGCCTGAAAGCTGATCCCAAGCTGTATCTACGCCCTCGAAGCCCCAATGTGCATTGGGCGGCAGATCATCGTGTTGCTGCAGATATCCATACTGCCCAGCAAACGCATAGGAAGCATCGAGAGAGGCATCCGTGAAAGCATCAATCCACCACGGAACAGAAGCGCTGGCGCCTTCCTGGTCGTTATTAAGTTGCTCATGCCCGAAAATGTATTCTCTTACATTCATGGTGCCAGGCACAGGTTCTGGATCAGGGTCTGGATCGGTGGTGGGATCTTCACCGGGCACAGTTGGCTCATATCCTTCAGGCATCTCCCCTTCAAAGGGGATAGGGAGAGGATCAGGATCGGCGCCGCCTGGCATTTCAGCCAAGTCAAAGTTGTCTTCGGAGATGCGTGGCATTTCCGCTTCGATATCCCAACCGCCGCGGATAACAATACGGTCACCAGCGAAGTCCAGCATGAGATCAGAAGAGCCCGGGAAGGGCTGCGCAATGACCTGCGACAGGCTGTAAATGCCGCGCTGACTCAGATCAATAGTGTCGGAGTCTGGCTCGAAGTTTTCGATGATGTCGACCTGATTGCCGTCATCAATAAAGGTTAGAAGATCATAGCCTGCGCCACCATCTATGGTGTCTGAGCCCATCCCGTCATAAATGATGTCGTTGCCACCATTGCCGTTGATGATATCGCCGTTTTCTGTCCGGTCAGGGTGATCGGGACCAATCACATCCTGATCTTCGGAGCCGTCAATGACGCCGCCCTCAGGGGCTGGGTCACTGGGATCTGCGGGAATGCCACCCTGATCCACTCGAGGATAGGTTTCGGCAAACTCCTCAAGTGCATCATGTCGCGCTGTCTGATCTTCAAGGTGGCGCAGGTTGCCCCAGCTGCCGTGCTTAGAGGGCTGAGCCACATCCACAAAGGCGTTGAAAAGAGTGCCGCCGGCTTCAACCCAGCCCTCAAGCAATTCGGCATAGATATCGCCCATGCCTTCGCTGTAGTTCAGGTGAATGAAGAAATCCGCAAGCGCTTCGTTGTTCATGTATGCGCCGGTGGCAACAACATGTGTCCCGCCTTCATACATGACCAGATCAAGGCCGTACTCTTCAGCGACAGCTGCGTGATATTCGAAAACCTGAAACAACTCTTGAAGTGACCCGCTGGAGTCTCCAGTTACAGATCCATCACGAATCTCACGAATGGAACGATCTGTTGCGAGGTCGTAGCGATGGTCGGAAATATAAGTCTCACGCGCTTGTCCTGTGAGGCTCAATGCATCAGCATCTTGCTCTGCCGCCGCGAGGCTTTCGTCGAGCCAGCCAAGTACAGTTCCAGCTTTATCCTGGCCAAGGTTTCCGCTGAAGTAACCGGTGATGGCATAGGTGTCGAACAATGTGTGTGGGGCGACATTGTCAGGATCAAGGTCAACATATGCTGGTGCATTCAAGATCGCTTCTTCGAGACCTTGCCAGCCGGTATGCGTCGCGATCACTTTAACAAGCTGATCTTCGTGACCGGCATAGACATCGTTCAGGATGTGGGCCATCTCAGCGGAGCGCGCGCCGTATTCTTGGACCCAGCCATCTCCATGCTCAACGCCAAATCGTTCAATTCCGTCTGCTTGACTGTCTGGTGCTTGTTCGAAAATCCAGTTCCATACCTCGTTTGAGAATTCGAAATGAGCGCGAATATCTGGATTGAGGTTGTCGCGAACATATTCGGCAAACTGCCGGATGAAATCTTCGTCTGCATTGTGTGGGATATTGAACCACGGCTCTGTGCCAGTTTTATTTGCCAGCTCGACCATGACTTCAATCGGCACGCCGTCCGACCATTTGTAATCTGAAAGAGTCGGCAAATCTTCCCACGTCTCTACTTCTGAATGATTGGTTTCCATCCAATCCATAAAGCGCAAGGCGTGAGCATCTTCGATGTTTTCGATCCACAAAGGGTTGAAGATTTCTCCCTGTTCATAAAGATCGATGTGTTCTTCTTTAACAACTTCAAAGTTGCGAAGATAGTTGCCGGTGCCGTTCGGGTCTGTGGAGGAAAAAGAAATTCCGACAATGCCGCGATCTGTGGGCGTGTAGTCAAACCAAACCTCGCCATCACCATAGACAACATTATAGGCGGTTCCACCGACCTCAATATCGCCTTCACCCTCATAAGTCAGGCGATATCGTCCTGCTGTGTAAGTTGCCTCAGAAGTGATGTCTGTCAAAATGAATGTTTCAACATTATCGACGCCTGAAGGCATCTCAGTGAGATATCCATCTGCATCAACGATGCCTGCCGCACCCATCTCTTCATATTCCATGCCACCCCACTGGCCTTCCAAATGGCCGATCCAGGAGCGGGAAGTTTTCATTATATTAAGAAATGGCTGCGATGGTCCCCAATCAGAGATACCATCAAGTCCATAAGCCAATCCGGGTCCGCCGGTTTCAGTTCCAAGTGCGCGTGATTGTGGCAAAATCTTATTCCTTCATTTTTTATGCAGACCATCTTTTGCTTACAGTGCAGAGAAAGAAGGTCTCTTTTTGGGTGAAGGCGTTGAAAATCCACCGACTTCACTCCCGTGGAAATAATGCTGTGAAGGTTCTAAAGGAAATTATTCAGCAAATTTATACGAGGAAGAATAGGGGACATATTTCCTCCTTGAGTATCGTGATCTGGGAGGAAGATCGTGCAAGTTTTGGAAATGAAATTCAGGGTACCGGAAGGCGAAGAGCTAACGGAAGAAAGGCTATGTTCTTTTGATGACCTTGGGTTTGGAGAAGATGACGTATATAGCGAGATTCCAGGTCAGGTATGGGTGACGTGCCGGTTTCCAAATCATGCGAGTGAAGCAGAGATTGAGGCATCAGTGGAGGAGATCGCAGAAGAAATCATGGATGCGATCGGTGATATGGATCTTTATGATTTTGAGTACTCGTCAACTCAATAGGTAGCTGAATCAAAATACCGGCGCGCCCATCTGGGCAGCGCCGGTAAATATCTTGTCATCCGAAGTTTGGCTCTGCAAGATTCAGAAGCACCATGGCTTCTCCAATCGGAACTTGTACATCCACATGGGGTGTTGCGGCGTGACTTTCCATCCGCTCACGAAGATGACGTGTCATCGCGAGTCGTTTTGCAGCGGTCTCTGCGAGGGCTTGAAATTCCGGCAAAATGAGATCGAGCTTGGCGCGAATATCTGCTGCATCCTTTGAGGTTGCGACAGTTTCGTCGTCAAGTAGAAGATCTTTCTCATGAGCCTCGTTGATCAGAACTTCAATTTTTGCACGAAGCTCTTCAGCGCGCGGCTTTTCCTCAAGGCTCTTTTCGTTTTCTTTTTGCGAATACCGGACAGCAAGAACGGTATAGTTTTTGTACGGAATATCCATGGTCTCTGCGAGTGGATTGATCATAATCTTAACTTTCTAATGTAAGGGCAGGGGCGATGTGCCCCCGCATAAAAGGTTTTACTTTGCGATCCGTCGAGCAAAGGGTGCGATTGTAAGCCCCTGCACGATGATCGAGAAAATGACGACGATATATGTCGCGCCCAAAATCAGCTCCTTGTGCGGACCTTCTGGCAGGCTGAGTGCGAGGGCGATCGAAATGCCACCCTTGATGCCACCCCAGGTGAGGATCGGAATAGCGCCCTTGCTGAAGCTGATGAAGGGTTTCATCATCATGACGGGAATAGATACCGCCAAGAAGCGCCCGAGCAACGAGAGCAAGATTGCGACAGCCCCAAAAGCAAGAATGGGCGAGCTGAACTCGATGGCGAAAACCTCGATGCCAATCATCAGGAAAAGCACGATGTTGAGGACCTCATCAATAATGCGCCAGAAAGTGTCGACATGTGTACGGGTTTTTTCCGACATCCCGCCGCTCATGCCAACGTGGCCAATAAACAGGCCGGCCATGACAGCCATGATCGGTGCGGATACGTGAAGCTTCAAAGACAACATGTAGCCGCCCATAACGAGCGCAAGGGTTAGCAAGATCTCTACAGCGTAGTCATCAATGGCACGCATGATCCGGAACGTAAGCCAACCGAGCAGGGCGCCCAGGACTGCACCGCCAAAGGCTTCCTGTACAAAGAGGGTAAGGCCCGATGTGGCACTCATTGCGGTGGCGTGGTCGCCATGCGCGTCTGTTGCCTGAAATGCCAAGGCCACCAATAGCAGAAACACGACATAGGCCACGCCGTCGTTAAAAAGGCTTTCGCCTGCGATCTTGGTCTCGAGGCTTTTGTTGACGCCAGCTGTCTTCAAAACACCCAGGACAGCCACAGGATCAGTAGGGGTGATGATGGCGCCAAAGACGAGGGCGACCAGCAATGGAATACCTGTGATGACTGAGAATGCGGAACCGATCACAAGGGTCGAGATAGCGACACCCAGCGAGGCCATAAGCAGGACAACTGGAAGCTTCTGGCGGAGTTCTTCCACTTTGACATGCAAGGCGCCGGCAAACAGCAAAAGTCCCAACATGCCTTCAAGCAGCGTTGTATCAAAGGCCATGGCCGTGGCTGCGCTTGCGGCACTGGCCTCAATACCAAACCCAGGCGCAAAGCCATCAACTGCAAGCAGCAGCACCGAGAAGCCAAGAGTAATGGCAAGAACGCCAATCGCGGCGGGGAGTTTGATAAAGATGGCGTTTAGGGCTGCAAAGCCCGCGGCCACCACAATGAGTAGTGTTGATAGTTCAAGGAATGTCATCGAAGTTCTCCGTGGGACAGAATGGCACTGTCTGCGCAGCGCCGTCATAGACGCGGTGCTGTGCAGACAGTCCATTCACGAACTGTTTCTATGACATTAAGATGGGATCACTTTGGATCAGAAGGTGAATATTATAGATACAGCGGAAGCCGGAGCCCTGTCGATCAAGTGTGAACTCACGGTGAAGTGCAGTTCTTGATATGTCGTTTTACTCCAACCGGTTCTGTATTTCCATCAGGTTGCTTTCAAAGACCTCAGCGGGCGTCCGGTAGCCAAGGCACTTGCGCGGCGTTGCGTTGAGGCGGTGGCAAATCGACCTCAAATATCGATTTGTCAGCGCCGTCGGTGCGGTTGATCTTGGAAGGTATCGACGCAGCCTGTTGTTCGTATTCTCAACAGTGCCTTTCTGATAGGGCGCTTGCGGGTCACAGAACCAGGCATCCGCTCCGATCCCGGCCTTGAGATATTTCCAGGCCGAGAACTCGGTGCCGCGGTCGAAGGTAATCGACTGGCGCGCATCGGCGGGCAGGGGAGCCAACCCGTTGATCAGAGACTCCATGATCGGTTTGGATTGGCGATCTTCATTACGCATCACGACGGCATAGCGGCTGACGCGCTCCACCAGTGACGTCACGTTTACCTTCCCATGCTCCTTGCGGAACATCATCAAGTCGCACTCCCAATGGCCGAATTCTAAGCGTTTTGAGACACGCTCAGGCCTGTGTGACAGGCTTTGACTGTCAAATATGTGGGTTCTGTTGTGCCTGCGGTAACCACGCGGCCGACGGTGGCGACGATGCTCAGGGAGATGGCGGTAGAACTGTTCCTCGCGACCGTCTTTGGAATAGGCAAAGCGATAGATCGTCTCGTGACTCACGCGGATCGGGTGCCGTTCGAGCCGCATCCTGCCGGCTATCTGTTCGGGCGACCAGCCAGCCTTCAGGCGGTTTTCGATAGCGGCTTTCAAATCAGGGTGGATGATCATCTTGCGATGGATCGCACGGCGCTGCTCATATTTGTCCTGAGCGACGAGCGCGTGATACCCATTTAGCTCAAGCAGTTCGTTGTCCGTGTACCGATTACGCTTAATGTCTCGGTAGATCGTGGACGGGTCGCGACCCAGTCGATCCGCGATCTCTGAAATCGGCATTTTGGCTTCAAGCCACTTTGCAAGCTTGCGACGTTCGTCCAGCTTCAGGTGACAGTAGTGGGTTCCCATTCTTCATACTCCATGCAACTCTCTGTATTCGTACATATTTTGCACTTCGTTTGTGAATCCACCAAGAGCAAGACTTAAGACTTATAATGCCTCTTATGTTAAATATGATTAGGACCAGACACGCAGTTATCTTAAGGGTCTGGTCCTTACATTCAGTCTTGATGTCCCGGAACTCGAGGAGCCCTGTCGTCGACGGCGTCACGCCCAATCTTGTCTCGTAGATCGTCCAGTTCAAGAAAGACATCAGCAGCTTTGCGAAGCTCCTCTGACACCATGGGCTCCGAAGACTTGATCGTGCTGCAGACAGTGACGCGCACGCCAAGCCGCTGAATGGATTCAACCAGATAAGTCATTTCGCCGTCACCGGTGAACAAGACGATGTGATCGAGATGCTGTGCGATGTCGCGCGCTTCCATCGCAATCTGAACGTTCATATTGCCCTTGGTCTTAACACGGCCGTCATCCATAATGCGCTTTCGAAGGGCTCGCGTGCGTACGACATAACCGTTGTAACCCATCCAGTCTGAAAGCTTCTTAACAGACGAATACTCAGCTTCTTCGTCGATCGCCGCGAAGAAGTACGCATGCATCAACTTACTCTGTGTTGCGAACTCTTTGCGTAAAGATGCATAATCTAAGACAAGATCGATTGAGCGTGCGGCGCTGTAGAGGGCCTGTCCATCTATCACAAGTGCTATGCGCTCATTCTTGTAAAACAAATCTCGTCTCCGTAAAGCTGACCAAATATTCTTCAGAACGCCCAAGTAGCGCGACTTAGGAGATTTGCAAAGCAGATTAGCGACTTCACGCGCATTACCTGCGGTAACACCATCACAGATGAGCAATGCGCGCTAAAGGAGAATTATATTGTAATATCCAGCCCCTGGGACGGACGCTGCGCCTTGTTCGATGTGGCTCTTTTTGCCATTGCGTAAGCCGCCGCGGCAACGCGCTCGTTTCTATTTGGTTGGGGTCTGTGGGGCGCTGTCGGATTAGGTGCCTGAGATCGTACTTTTTTAAAGGGTGAAGATTTGACGAAGTCGTCAGATTTGGCCTCTGGCGCGTCACCGCCCTTCCCCTTGGAGGTGCTGTGGCTGCGCGTCGCACTTGTTTCTGCCTGCCTGGAGGGTCTTTTTGATTCAGGTTGTGGCCAGCGCGGCTCTTCTGCATCGTCAAAGTTTTGAAAATCTTGAGCGCGCATGGGTCGTGATGCGGCTTTTTCACGAATGGGATTTCCTGCTAAAATACGATCGTATGAGGCATTTATTTCGCTGAGTACTTTTGTTGCAGCCTTGGGGTCTGCTGCGCTATCGGGATGATGAACTTTTGCCAGGACGCGACGCGCCCGTTGAATTTCTTTGGGACTTGCATTGGGAGATACGCCAAGGCGTGCAAAGTCATCCATAATCTCCAAACCCTTCAGTGCCGTAAAAGAATGCTCTGAAGAAGATGGGTCCCGATTTGGGAGATCGCTTACGGGCTCACTGTGCCGCGGAAAATAAAATGGCTGTGTCTTGAAATCGTGTTGGTCGGCCTTCGTTCTGCCAGAAATGGCTAATATCCCTCCCTGGTCGCAATAAACCGGAGGCTTCCGTGTCATCGAAGCAAACCAGAAGTATAAGCCA
>Ga0066860_10000046_pt1 | contig 56276 bp, 96 predicted proteins | sample ETN07SmetaG_FD_65601 | JGI IMG/M metagenome (GOLD analysis project Ga0066860, IMG submission 65601) | Marine microbial and viral communities from oxygen minimum zone, Eastern Pacific Ocean - ETNP2014F14-07SV275 | ecosystem: Environmental > Aquatic > Marine > Oceanic ... | reverse complement strand
CATCCAAGTGGTGATCTTGTGGATCGCATCTGAGCGCTTGCGCCTGATATGGGCGTGAAGCTCTGCCAACTTTCTGCGCGCCCGCAGTAAAGCCAGCGTTGACCTAAGTCCCTTGAGAGAGGCGCCGGACTTGCGTCCATTCTTCTTGCGCAGGGCTTCCTCTTTCCGGGCGATGATGCGCTGAAGCTTCACCATGCGTTTCTTCATCCGCGGGGTCAGAGCGATCTCACCGAAGATGTCTCCATCGCTGGTGACAAATGGGTGCATCACATTGCGATCGATCCCCATCACGCGAAGGCCCTCAAGGAGTTTTGGATCTATCAACCCAAGACGTTTGGCTCTGCCTGCGACAACGGCATTCTGCTCCTTGCGGCGCCGCTTGCTTTTGGCTTTGCGTTCATTTCTATCTGCCTGCCATTTCGCCCGCTGTGCCTTTGATCCCTTCGAAGATGGCTTGCGTGTCTGAGTACCTAATGTCGGGTCAGTCGCAATCATGCGCTCTACGCCAGCTTGGCGCAGTGCTGGGTCGCCATTGTCCTTGCGGCGTATCTCTGTCGTGATTGCGGCATAGAACGTATCACCTGATCTTTTGATCGTGCACGTCTTCATTTTGCCTTTGATGGGACGGTGCACAACGATCTCAATCGGGCCATGGTCTTTGGCCGTCATGCCGAACTTTGGGGCATGCAGATAACGCGCTTTGGCTTTTGCGCCGCCACGAGAGATAATGCCGCCTTTGGTGCGTATCTCTTTGGGTATTTTACGGATAGAAAACTGATTGCCTTGTGGGAACCGAAACGATTCCGGGTCCGATCTCCGACGCCATGTGGGCTCTTCGTTCTGTCCAGAGAGATGTCGCGCAATACCATCATGCAAGTCACCTACGGCCGCTTGCAATGCCTGCGATGGGCAATCTTTCAGAAAGCTTTTGATTTTTTTGAGCGCTGGTATCCCGTTGATCTGATCGTTTTTCGACAAGACTTTGGTCTTGCCAGTTTCACTTTTGAGGATAATCCGTGCATGCGCCTTCTGCCATTCGAGCGCCCAGTTATAGACCAAGCGACAGCAGCCCGATATTTGGCGAAAGGCAGAGATCTGCTCAGGCGTCGCTACGATAGGCACCCGGTATGTTTTCACAATGATCTCTGGACCGAACATGCAAAAGATATTGGCCGGTTCCGGAGATACCGAAATGAAAACATTAAAGAAATCATATAGACGCAAGAGGCACTCGGTATCTATGCTGCATGCGCATCTCGTATTTGTCTCAAAATACCGCCGTCATGTGATGACCAAGCGGGTCTTCGACACTATCCGCAAGACAATGCGGCAAACAGCAAACGCCATAGATGTCGAAATACAGGCCATTGAGAGCGACGGCGATCACATTCACCTGATGATCGCCTATGCACCCAATGCTGCTCTTTCCGAAATTGTGCGACGCCTCAAAGGCGCCTCATCCAGAATGGTGCGAAAGATGCGCTTCCCAGAAATCTTGGAAAAGCTATGGGGAGCCGCCTTCTGGAGTCCAAGCTACTTTGTCGTATCTTGCGGCGGCGCTCCTCTCGAGGTGGTTAAGTCATATGTTGAGAGCCAACAAGCGCCCGGACGGCGTACACAAAAATCACAGCCCCGGTGCATCCCAAACGCGAACGGGAAAAAGACACTTCATCCCCCGACTGAAGTCAGGGGTTTTCGTGTTAGAATTTGATAAAATTCAATCTCACCTGAATGCAGCAACTGATCCAGAGACCGAGGAACACCGCCTCTTTCCAAGCGACGACTGGCGCTATCAAGTTGACAATGGCGACACGAACCAAGGCTTCGATGATTGGCTCGAGAACGAAATCATGCTCGAAGTGGAAAATGTCGTAGACGCTATCCAGGACTTCATGCGCCGCGCCGTTGACATCTGCGCTCATAATATCTCAGAAGTCGACTTCAATCGCGACATCCTTGACACATTTAGTACACTTCGCATCTACGATGACGAGGCAGTCGACCGCGCAGCAAAGTCTCTTCGAAAGAGGTCCGATCCCCCAATATTTGGTGAGACCTTTGGATCTGTTCCGCCCGATTTGGCTTTCGACCTGTCACGCTTGGCACAACTTGGAATGTCTTACTTCGAGGGAGCGGTGGAGTGCACGGAACTGCAGAACGCTGTGGTCGAAATCTGTCAAACACACGAGATTGAAGGATCAGCTATCGTTGAGGCAAAGCGCCTGCTTAGCGAAGATGGTCCCTCATCTTAATAAAAACTGGAATTATTAGAGGCGACACTCTCTCCTCTTGAAAACATCTGATAACACCGACCGCTAAGACGCCGGCCGCTGTTCCAGCCGGTTATGCTTGAGGAGAGAAAGCTTATGTCCCATTCGCCACGTCTTGAGATTGTCGCTCACCGCTCCGCCTCCTATGTCCCGCGCACCCGCGAAAATGCGGAATCCGCAGATCTGACCATCGCCGTTGCCGTCGATTACAGCTCCGCCGGGGAACGTCTGACGAAGCGATCTGCCGGCTCTAAATATCTCGCCTTGCCGATCTCTCAGGACCCTCTGGCCTCCGCCCGTCAGCTTTTTAGCGCCCTGAAGGCCCGCGGCTTTCTGAACGGTCGGCGCCTACCCGTCCTGAACGTGGCCGGAAACGGCATTTACACCCTGATCAAGCATGGCATTGATCAGGCTGCGGCTGACGCCCATCTGTTTGCGATCTTTTCGGCGATGCAGCCGCACTTACCCCTCGGACGGGTCATCTCTGGTGGTCAGACCGGGATTGATGTTGCCGGCGCGGTAGCCGGACATGCGCTGGGCCTCGATGTGAAGATGACCCTGCCTGCCGGTTTCCTGCAGCGCGATGCCTCAGGTAAAGACGCGCCTCAGAACCTCGAAGACCTGCACGCGCAGATCGTGCGCCAAGCTGACGCTTTGCGCGCCATGACCTGATCCACCTTTCGCAAGGTCTGTCCCGTGCAGGCCTTGCCCGCCGTCCGGAGAACCTAAATGCCCATATACACCTGCGCCCTGACCCTTGCTGGCATCCTTGATGTCGATGAGGCCAAAGCCCTCAGTATCGTCATCGAGCGCTACTGCAAAACCCCCGGCGGACCGGAAGCATGCCTTGAAGTCCTGATGAATGGGGAACGCGAGTTTTTCTTCACAATAGGTTTTTCTGAAGAGGGGCCTTGGATCTTAACGGGTCAACTCAGGGATGTTCTGGAAGAATACCACCTCTCACACTGTCTTATGACCATCATTGATGGGGATCTTGGAGAAACCCAAGTCCAGATTATCGATCGAGAACTATCTCTCGAGGGTCGCTTTCCAGCACATGACGGCATTTTTCAGACTGATGGGTTTCGCTCAGATGAACCTGCTCTCCAACTTACGTCACGCTGGCAAGAAATTGACCAGGCTCCTCCTTTGCGTATCATCCATAGCAAGCATGACGCATTGCGATTGGCGGCTCGCCTCAATCATCAATGGGATATCGAAGCTTATATGCAGCGACGTGCCGCCGCCTAAAGAAATAACCTTCCACGCATTGCAATTTAGATCCATCTCATCAGTCCCCGCTCTCTTTAGGTGAGAGCAAAACCTGAGGAGAAGAGATTATGTATAACGCAACACGTGAGTTAAGCGCGGATGAAATTAAGGCTATCGAGGACAGCCTGACGAATGACCCGCTGGTGCCGGTCGACGAAACAGACCGCACCAACGCGTTGGCGCGCAACGGCCTGGGATATTTTTATTATGACGAAACCTGGAGCGTCGCTACCGGTCCCTTTGAGACCGAAGAACAGGCTAAGACAGCACTGAGCCAATACGCACATTGGCTCGACACAGGTGAAATACCGAAAGATCAGCAAGCCTGAAACTGAAGGGCGTGCAGACATGCACGCCCCTGTCATCGCGACACCCTTTGCGCTATCAATATCCCATCATCGAGGGAAGCTTTTATGCTCACTTTTCACAGCTATTTCCATCCGGTGTATGATCTCGGCGGAAAGACCAACTACCGACTTCCGCCGCACTTCTTGCGTCCGGTAATTTCCGCTCTGTTCTGTAGCCGTAAAGGGCACAACTTTGAAGGCTGGGGTGTTGCCGACGGGACCTGGGGTGACGAGACCGCATATCACGTCTGTTCGCGTTGTGCTGTGCGCCGATTTGAAGGTATCGCCACACAAGAGCGCTTCGAGAAAGTCTTGGCGCACGAAAGAGCCAGAATGGAAGTCATTTTGGCCGAGGGCGCAGGCGCCTAAAGTATTCGGGGTTAGCACTTTCCCAATCCATAAGCTTCATTCAAAATACAGATTTTTCAGCGAGGGCATTTCCATGTCAGACACAATCAGCACACTCACATTCGAGATCGACACCACACCTGAAGATGCACCGAAAGGGGCTGCGCGCATTGATGTCGTTCTCAATGGCAAACGCATCTCCAATCAGCTTCTGAGTGTCACATCTGTTATTTTTGGGGGCGCCGCAGAACGGTGTTCATATTATCTGTTCACCTGCGAATGTGGTGTGCCAGGGTGCAATGGCTTTCACCGCCCTCTGGAGCACAGTCGCAAAGACGGGCGCGTGTTCTGGCAGATCGAAGACGACAAGCTCGCCAAGGTTCTCGGCGCTGACACGCTGGTATTTGATCAGGAAGATTTCGATGCGGCGCGGCTCTCTCTTCTCGCCGACATGAAGGATCTGGAAGCCAAGGGTCTTTCTGCTGAATCCCTTATGGAATATGATTACGGCTCAGAGGATGCGCCGATGAAGGGCATTCCATTGGCGGAAATTTCCAATCGGATCTCCTCTTATTACCACGGCCAAACAAAGATGTATGCCGAAATGGACAAGGCCACTCTTCCTGAAGACACCGAAACCCTGAGGGCTATTTGGGAGCATGATGATAAGTTTATCACCTTCTCTCCCGCCACACTGGCAGCCAGACTGCTCAACCTTGGAGAGTCGGTCTATCCTGATGATGTGGAACGCGCAAAGTCACTGACTGAGACAGCTAAAATCGTACGGGATTTCTTCAAATCGGGAGATGTCGATGGCGCAGAGGCGGCCTTTCAGCCCTTCCGCCGCTTCTTGGAAGAAGACCTCATCAATGAGCCCGAGACGGCTTATTTCCGCAAGGATGAGGATGGTCCTTTCGTGCGCCTCCCCTGACGGGGCGCACGTCCTTTCCATCTGATCCAATCTTGCTGGAGTTTTCCCATGAAAATCGAATATCGCACCGGCGACCTTCTCGAAGCGCCTGAGCCTGCCATTGTTCACGGCTGCAACGCCCAAGGCGTCATGGGGTCCGGGGTCGCAAAAGCCATTCGCGCCAAATACCCCAAAGCCTATAATGTCTACGCCCAGCGTCATAGGGCCGACGGACTGGTTCTTGGTGACACCATTTGGGTAGATTGCGACAGCCACGTCGTGATCAATGCCATCACCCAGGACCGTTATGGACGTGACGGCAAGCGCTATGCTGATTATGACGCCATTGAGCGCGCCTTCAAGCGCATCGACAAGGTTGCGGAACTCACGCAAAACTACGATGGTCCCCGCGACACACCCCCGAAAGTCATCGGCGCCGTTGGTATGCCCTTGATTGGCGCAGGTCTCGCTGGTGGCAGCTGGACTCAGATTTCGGCCATCATCGAGGCATGTGCAAACCACTTTCAGCCCGTGGTCTATCTTATCGACGGCAAAATGCCGACCAGCTGATTTTACAACATTTCAAAGCTCTTTGGCCGGCCACCCATTCGGGTGCGCCGGCTTTTTTCTTGTGAATAAAGCGCGCGGACTTCATCCCCGATTGGAGCGGCTTATGGATGCGCCGCCCCATCCGGGGCTGAGAGACCAAGCGGGGAAAGTACCTATGTGGATCATCCAATTCATCAGTCGCATCGACAACAAATCCGTTTGCGGCACCGAAGGCCCATTTGAGGATCAAGACAAAGCACTCGATTATCTCGATCAACGCGACCATATGCTGGATTTTGATACCCGGGTTTCCCGGCTGGATCCACCACGCTTCGTCCCAGATCAGTCCTATCTTGATGCTATCTGAAACAACAGACTAACGATCTCACTTAGCCGCCGTCCTCATCATTGAGACGGTGTCAATGCAGTGCGATACCGACCAAAAAGAAGGACATCACAAATATGACAAGCGCACCAAAGACCTACGGTTGGCCCGCCCATGTGTCCTGCGCGTGCAGTTCAATCGTTATGCTTTATGGAATGCATGCCATCGATTTTTCTTATGGAAATCTCTCAAAGAATTGGTTTGCCTTGCTACTTATCACCGCCTCTCTCCTTAGCTTCGCTCTTAATGTGGTGCTGGCGATCATGGATATCCGCCAACAACCTGAGACGGATATCCAGCAAGTCGAAGAATCCAATAAACTCTCACCGCCATCAAAAGCTTGGCGCGTCTCAGGTCATATATTTCTGGCTGTGGCTGCAGGTGTCGTCCTTCACCTGCTCCTTAGCATTGAGTTTTATTCGCAGCATACACAATGGTTCTATATCTTCCTTGTTGGCGCAAATGTTTTGGGCATCTTATTCAATGTCGCCATGGCGATTGTCGCACTGATTAATACTGAAAAAGAAACCTAAAGGGCAGAACATTCCCCGGTGATCCCATTGTCGAGATCACCGGTAGAATGACCTACCGAAAAGAAAAACAGACAGAAAGGATGCCATCATGGCTCTTCGTGTTCGCTTCTACATGACTTGGACTATCGCCCTCGTTCCTGGCTTTGAGGGCGCACCTTTCTCGAAGCTTGATGACTTCTATGCTTTGGCGCGCGCCCACCTGGTGACCCGCTTCGAGAACTACAATGCGGAGATGAAAATCACCGTGCGTGAGAACTACGATACGGTGGCTATCCTGGATATCGTCTGGGATGTCGATCTCGACGGCATTGCCGGCCCCTGGCACATGCCAGAAGATCACGCCCGCTTGGCTCAAGCCGAGCTCGTCGAAAAAGTTTCGGGCTACGGCCGCAAGCTGACCGTGGATATCTACCGCGAGGCTGACCCGGAAGAAGTTCAGGATCACGCCGAGATGATGGTCACCGCAGCCCAGAACGGCATCACCCTGGAAGCTGGCGACTACCCCGTCTTCCGCCCCGAGCAGCACGCCGATTGGCCCGAGGCCAATGAGGTCTTTCTGCAGGAGGGCGTCTGGTGGTGGTGTGCCCCTGGCGATGCCATGGACCCTGAGGTCTCGACCGGCCCGGCGGTTGGTCCTGACCCGGTGAAGATCTACACCCCATGGGATCCCGATTACCGCGAACGTCGCTATGCGAAGTTTGTAGCCAAAGTGGCCTGATCACATATCCAAAGCAGGGCTCCACTTGGGGCCCTGCTTATTTTTGTTCCTATACAGGCCGTTGAGGAAGACATCATGAAACTGAAATACGATCTGCCAGCGAACCCACCAAAAGCATTCATTGCACTCGCTGTAATCGGAAAGCTTAATCAGTTCGCTTTTTCCATCGCTGTCGCGGCCGCCATGCTGGCACATCTGTTTGATCACAGTGCCCTTGGTATCGCACTTGACGCTATGATCTACCTCATCTCCTCTGGCGCCGTGATCATGGCTGTCTTCGCGGCTCTGGCCTGGAAAAACGGCGTTCGCCCGTCCCTTGAGATTTAAACCTTACCCTCCATTGCAACGGAGACATGCATGTATTTTTCGCCAGTAGCTACCGCGCATTTTGATAAATACGCACGTCTCATGGCCCGTGGTATGGACGACAAGATGTTCTTTGCCGAGCGTCTTGATGTAGATGTTTTTGTAGACTTCGGTTGCGCCGACGGCACACTTCTGGAAGCCTTGAGTACCCTTAAGCCTGACGCAGATCTTATCGGCTATGATCTCTCCGAGTATGCCGTGCATGCTGCGTCGAAAAAGGTCAACGGGACCTTCTTTAGTGATTGGACTGCACTTGAGGCGTATCTGCAAAGCCTGACCGGAAAATCCATCGCATTGATCGCAAGCTCTGTTGTCCACGAAGTCTATGCCTACGGCGGAGATGCAGAAGGCGCGGCCTTCTGGCAGCGCGTCATCAACGGACCTTTCGATTACTTTGTGCTGCGCGACATGGCCTTGGGTGATCAAGACCTAAGCAAGCTTGATCACGAATCCGCTGCGCGCGTCCGTGAGGTCGCTGACCCAAATATTCTTTTAGATTTCGAAACACGCTGGGGGTCGCTTGAGCTGCGCCGCAATCTTGCGCATTTCTTGCTGAAATACAGCTATACGGACAACTGGGAGCGCGAGTTGAACGAAAACTACCTGCCGCTCACCCGTGAGGACATTCTCTATCAGCTCGAAAAGGATTTCAGCGTCCAACTTGCCAGCAGTGAAGTCCTACCCTTCCTCGCCAATCAAGTTGCTGTCGATTTCGGGGTTCCCTTCCCTTGCCCCACACATTTCAAACTGATCATGCAGCGTCGCTGATCCCGACCCTGTCACCACAAATCAATCCGGAGTACCCCGCATGACCGCAAATGAAGCTGCAACTGACAACGTCCTCACCCTGGAGAAACTCGCCGATGAGGTGCGTCACCTTAAGGGCCAGGTGGTCTTGATGCATGACACCGAGATGGCTGCCCTCATCGGCGTCGGCATGGATGAAGATGATCTCTACTACATCGGCCAGCCCCTGAAGAAGGACCAAAAGCCCATCTGGTATTCCGCCGTCGGCGCGTGCTGCGGCCTCAAGCCCTACTTGCCTGAGGCGCAATATGAACGGATCGAAAGAACTTGGCAGTTTGCCAACCTTCTTGCCGAAGATTTTGTGATGCTCGCCCAACTGGAGAGCAAAGAAGCCGTTCCTTATGATCCAGAGGTTCATAACGCCCAGCGCCTCGCCATCTCAAAACGGCGCTATGAGGAAGCTGTTGCACGCGCAGCCAAATCCAGGGAATAATCTATGCCAACTTGCATGTACTGGGTGCTTGAGCGACGGGCACTCGACAACACATGGGAGGCCATGCTGTCCAATGTAGCTCTTCCTCGACATAAGGGTGGCTTTCCCCGAATGATAGGCGCTACGATCGGCGCCCCAGATCCAGATTTCTTTGCGGTGATGTCGGGCAGGCCTTCCACTGGACGCGGCCGCATCAATCCTGACATTGAGCCCTATGCCACCCCTGGCCTGCCTGAAGATGCAACAGACTATGCCAAAGGATTGCTGGTTGAGCCAATCGGAACAGGTAAGTATCTTAAAAAATCCGCAATGGAGAGCCCCGGTCATTTCATTTTAAGCGATCTTGCAGAGATGGCAAAAAAGGGACGTCAAAACATCGGCCCCGGCGAATCCCTGTCCGGCAACGCCCCTGCAGAAGATTACCTTGCTCGGCTCTATGTGCGGCTCAAAATCATCGCCGGTGAAGACCAAACAGCCGTTCTAAGGCGCACAGACCTTGCCGATCAGGAAATCCTTATTGGAAGCATCACCGAGACCCTGTCGGGCACTGTGACCCACGATGGCATGGATGAGATGTCCCAGCACACGCGTTTACGCCTTAAAAAGCGCCTAAGCGAGCTTGCGCCCTGCACCGATGAAAACCTTCGGATGCTTTTCGCCTACAGTTTTTAACTGACCGCGCGACAAGCAATCGTTCAGCAATAGGAGATCTGCCTTTGACATTCTGCATGTATTGGGTGCTCGAGCGACGGACCCAGAACGATGACTGGGAGGCTGTGCTTTCCAATATCACACTGAAGCGACACTCCACATCCGTCGGCGCAATGGCAGGCACCTATATTGGTGCACATGATCCAGGCGCATTTGCTGTCCTCTCAGGGCAGGAAATATCCATGAGATTGCAGACAGATGTCGACCTGGAGCCCTTTGCGACACCCGGATATCCCTCGGATATTTCAGATTTTGCCCGCGGTCTTCTGCAAGGTGGAATGAAGGCCGACAATGGAACCCCCATCTCCAAGATGCAGGATCCCGGACATTTCATGATTTCCCGGCTTGCACAGGCCGCGACCTCCGGCCGTTCAGATGTAAGGCCCCTTGAAAACTTAACGCCATACGCGCCTGCTGCTGATTACCTCCGGCGTCTCTATCGACGCCTTCAGGTTGTTTTGGGCCGCAAGGGAAATGCGCTGGCCCAATCAACCAACATGGCTGACCGCGAAGTTCTGACAGGACGGGTAACACCCCTTGGCGCTGGGGGATTTCGTCTCGATGGCATGAACAATATGTCGCAGCACGGTCGCCTGCAGTTGCGCGAGCGCAAAAACGCTCTGACCACATGCACAGATGAAAACCTTCGGATGCTCGTTGGCTACGGTATGATGCATTAGACAGGCGCTGACCCTTCCGGGTCGGCGCCTTTTTCTATGGGTTTCAACTTAATCTATTTGACAAGACCGTTGCATTTGACCTCTCCTTTGCAGGCAAGAGGTCGAATGCACCGCGTCCCCGCGGGCTTGCGCGATAAAAACTCTTGAGCCGTGTTCCGGGCCCAATGGAGCATTGCAGGAAATCATCCCCAGACCATCTCAGATCCATCCCAGATCGAAGTTGCGTCCGGGCCAAGGGCCACAGTCCAAACGCACAAGATCGACAAGGATAGGACCTATCATGGCCGACAAAATCCCCACCCCAATTCTGCTCGACACCAAAATTCTGAATCGCCTTATCGGTGATGTGCTCGAGCTCGCAGGCGTGCCCGCCTCCAAAAAATCCGCCTGCCTTAACAAAGCAGCTGCTCGCATTGCAGGACCCAAGCAAAACTGGGGCTTTCTTACAAATCAAGATACCCCTGTCGTCGCGCAAGGCATGACCGGATACGATGTTGTCAATACATCCACGCCGACCCAAGACACCACCTCCGGTGAGGTCGAATCTTCCCCCTCTGCCCTTTTTCAGCAAACATTGCACGACGCGCTATGCTCAAGCATCAATCTCACTCTCCTTACCGGCCAACTGGGCATCGGCCTCTCCACTCTGACTGTCGATATGGCTAAAACAATGGGGCGGGCGACCTACATCATTCGCACCAGCCTTCTTCTGGAAGATGAAATGGTCCTCAAGGATGACGAGAGTCGTCTACAGAAAGATCTTCGCCCTCGCGGTGACGCAAACGAAATCATCATTTTTGAAGACATTGATGGCCTTTCTGACGCTGGCCTCAAAGCATTGGAAAACGAGATTACCATCCTTTCCAGAACACAGCCTACTGCCCAGATTGTGCTGACCTCAAACTTTCGCCACCAGCTCGTCGCGCGGCTGCGCGACGTGGCGCCAGGCCTACTCAATCGAGCATTCTCTCTGCACTTGGACACGCCGATCAACCCGGCCATCCAGGAGTTCATCAAAAACAGCGCACCGGTGGAGGAATTCGATCGTTCCGATCTGCGCCTGCCTTCAATGGCTTCGTGGGATAAGGCTGGCGAAATCATGCGGTCTGCGCAATCTGGCCTCGAAGCACTCCGAGAGGCCACTCATATCGTCAACGAGCCAGGCGGTCTTCGGGACTATGCGGTCGCACCGCCGCGCATTGAAGCAGGCGGCCTTTCCCACCTTATGAGCTTTATGGAAAACCTGCCAAAACTGTCGTCTCGGGTGATCGCCTTCATGCGGTATCATTCCGATGAGGTCGATTATGGAATGCTGCGAGGCGGCGTGATGCCAAAAGCCTGGCAGGATATCGCACGCCTTGTGCAGATCTACGATGATGCCTGTGAAAACGGAACAAAAACGCGCCAAGAGCAGCACGCTGGCCATGTGCGTGACTACGCCCGCGCACATTTGCGCAAAAATGCCGAAAACCTTCTGCGGCATCTCGACCTATAAAATAAAAAGCAGACTGCAGGCGCTGACCCGAGAAGGTCGGCGCCTCATTTTTTCTAAAAATGAACCCATATTAAAAAGACGGGCCCCCTACGGGATCCGCGTTCGCGAACTTCCTCTTTGCGAGAAGTTCGACAACCCGCCCCCAAGGAGGATAGGCCCATGATGACCACTGATTTTGCTCCCGTGACCGGTCCAGGCCTGAGTGAGTTCTCTTTTCCAGAAGATACCGCACTCTTCACCATCGGCGATGTGCACGGTCAGGCCACCAGCCTGCAGGCGCTTTGCGCTGGCATCAAAGCCATGGATACCGGTACCAAAAAACGGCATGTGGTTTTCTTGGGCGATGCCATCGATCGGGGTCCTGCCTCTTTGGCGAGCCTCGATATCCTGCACAATGAACTTGCTGATCTGACAGGTGCCGATGAAGTTACTTTGCTTCCTGGCAACCACGAGCTTTTGATGGCAGACGCCATAGATGAGGCTCGGGGTGGCAATGTCAAAAACAGCGCCTCCATGCTCTGGCTTGCCAATGGCGGCGTCAAAGTCATGCTTGAAGCGCTGCACGGCACACATCTGGCAGAGCCTTTGGAATATGCACTCAAACTCATGATGATGGCACGGTACTCCAGTGAGGTCCGGCAAGCCCTCGTCCCTCTCCTCCCCTTGATGGGAGAGATGATGGAGGGTCTCTTCGAGGCACTCAAGAGCCGGGGCTTGAACCCTGTCTCTTTTGTTCGGGAGCAGCCGTCACATCTGCGGGTGGGTGATCTCCTTTGCGTTCATGCGGGGGTTACACCTCAACTGCCCATGGATTTGGCCCTGAGTTTCTCTCAGGATGAACACCTCGACGTTCCTGATCACTGGGCATGGGTACGGGAAACCTTCCTGTCCTCCCAGCGGGGCTGGTTCGAGGAAGGTCCCGAAAAAGACCCCAGCGCGCCAGGTGGCCTGCTGGTTGTTCATGGCCACTCCGTTCCTAAAAAATGGGCAAAGCACGCCTCCACCGACAAAGACCGGATGGCCCGGATCTTTGATCGGATGGCAACCAATGCACGGGTCTGCGTTGATTTCAACGCAAGCTCGGGCGTTGGCGTGGGCGGATGTCTGGTGACCAGCGAAGGCCGGAAGCTGTACTTCCAGCCCAATCCTGCATCCAACCTCTAAAATCCAAACCCCAAAAAAGTGAGATGCGCCGATCCCCAAAGGGGTCGGCGCTTTTTTGTTTTCGCGACCCTCCTTGAGAAAGCATCGCAATGAGACACCCACTGTGAGTCCGTATCCCTACTTTGCGAAGATGCCTCACCACAGTTCCTTCGGATAATGGCATTTTCCGCATAGCAGCACTGCTGATGAAATTCGCCTTGGCTCACCAGGCTGTCCGCAGCCAGCGAAGCTGAGCTGATTCCAGAACAAAACTGGTCAAAGAAAAATCTGGAAGAGAGGCAGGGTGCCTCTCGACCGGCGCCTGGCAAGCGCACGCCGATCGAGACGGGCCCTACCGGGTTCGCGAGACGCGATCCCTAAAAATACATCTGGAGATCAAAAATGATCCGATTATTCACCGCGGCCTTGGCCGCGCTCACCCTCATGTCTTCCTCTGTGCACGCCCAAGAGGCCGCGCGTTTGGAAATCTACAACATCGCAGACTTGGCTTTTGCCACATCAGACGACACCTTGACCGGCGCGACCGCCGACGACATTGCTGCTCGAACCTGGATTTCCTCCGGACCGGAGTTGAGTGCCACAGCGCGCCCGCGTGCGCGACCTGCAGGCCTCCTTCAGCGCCAAATCCTGGCCGAGCTTCCGACCACCTTGAAAGACGCCTCAGACCTGACCTGTCTGGCTGTCACCATCTACCACGAAGCTCGCGGCGAAACACCCGAAGGTCAAGCTGCTGTGGCCTCCGTTGTCATGCAGCGCGTGATTGTGCCAGACCGCTGGGGCGATACCGTCTGCGACGTCACCGTCCCCGTTCAGTTCTCTTATCTGAACAAAGATCTAAGCTTTGCTCCGATCAAGGATTATGACGCTTGGATCTTGGCTCTTGAGATCGCCACCGTGGCAATCGTGGAAGGTCCTGATCCCTGGCTTGAAGGTGCAGATCACTATCACACCGAAGCTGTCGATCCGAAATGGAACAAGAAAATGCCCGTCGTCGATCGCATTGGTTTCCACATCTTCTATGCGGATCCAATATCCAAAGCAGTCATGGGCTAAGCCCTGACACAAGCAGAGCCTCGTCAAAAGAGGCTCTGCGCACCAACAAGATCACATCAGGAGATCCAATGCCCTATCGCCCCTCGCACAACACCGCCGAAGAAGCGCTTGTCTATCTTACCGATTGCACCTTGGCCACGGTCGAAGACCTGATGGAGCGCACCCGCCCACCCAAAGGGGAGATCACACGCCAAATCCTGATGGCCCAAACAGGTATGGATATTATTCGACGTCTGAAACTCAATACCACCGGCTGCAATCGGGTTGCTGACATCCTCGGCATGACGTCCGGCGACGTTGCTGGCTACTACCAATGGGATATGCCCCGATAAATCCCGCCTCTTCCACCAAATGTTCAATAAGGATGCCACGAAATGACCAATAGCTCCGTGAAATGGACCCATAAAACCACCGCCTGGGGCGGCCAGCGTGAGGTGATCACTGTCACTATCAACGGCGAGACCAAGGCCTCGGAGTTCGAAGGGCATGATGCTGCGATGTATTTCAAAGAGGGCGCGGAAGCCGCAATCAGACTCTTTGAGAGAAAGAACTCGGGCGCCGAAGATACCCTTCCTTGTGTCTTTTGTGAGGATGCTCACCCGGTTAAAGCCACCGGCCGCCACGCACTCGCCGCCCATAGCGGGCATGAGGTCGCGGTGACCATCGTCGACCGCTTCTGTGATCGCACCCGTCAGGCTTTTATTAACACACAAGACCACGATCACCGTTTTGAGGCGCGCCACAAGATCAACGAGAAGCTTGGAAATCCCAAAGATCAACGTTTGCCTGGCGTACGGATTGTCGCGGAAGAAAAACGCGGCAGCGCTGACGTGCCTGCAACGTAAGAACCTGCAGTGATTCAACACTACCCGACCTGCTGAAAAGTCAAAAAAAATACCTGCCGACCAACTGGCCGACAGGTGAAAATGCAATCAGTAAGGCAACTGATACGTCAGTTGTCTATGGTCGTACCTTTTGGGTCTACATCAGGGGGCGATCCTGACGTAATCGCATTTTCAAGATCAGATATCGTCCATGATGTACCGTCGGCAAACCTGAAGCTTTCGATTTGATATTCATCGGACGAGCCGAACTGGCGATTTATAGTAAGAACGCCTGTCCCGCCGACCATATATATCACGGCGTCACTACCTACTTGATAGACAGTTATATCTTCAGGGTTTTGATCAGCAAAGGTCAACGTGTCATCACCAGCCGCATTTCTGAGAATTGAATGCTCAAAGATCTCATAGCTCGGATCAGTTGCCGCTGTATGGGTATAGTTGTTCGTATGGTCCCCTCCCTGCACCTCGCCTGTGGGTTTTGCGTCATGCGAAGCTTTGTCGCGCATTTCCTGCGCGTTTAATGTACGGTCAGGAAAAATAAAGCTTTCAATATGGTAATCTGAGGAAAAATGAGCCTGTCTTATCAGGGTAATTGTGTCCGTATCTCCAGTGCCATTGCCCACCGTAACGATATAATCATCATCACGAACAATGAATGTTGCCTGATCGCTTGTCGCATCGATAAACTCAAGACTGTCAAAGCTATTTGATCCAATGAGATTAGAATACGCATTTATTGTGTAATCCTCGTCATCTGCCACCGAATGGAAAAAATGGTCGGGATGTCTAAAGCCATTCACATAACCGTATTTCTTGGCGTCATGATCAGCCTTATCGCGTACATCCTGAGGGTCATACGAGACGTTTCCGCCAGCCCCGAGCATCTTAATTTCTTCGATAAAATAGTCATCGTTCAAATGGTCGTGGCGGTACAATGTCACCACTGATCCACCAACTCTAATCTCCAAATCTGTCCCCATATTGATGAACTCGGCATCCTGCGGGGATGCATCAACAAAGGTCAGAATGTCGTTATGGGTTCCAAACTGTTCTTGATAATCTCTGATTGTATAGCTTGGATCACCATCATAGTGAAAATAGTTCTCTCCAAAATCACTCCCGCGCAGTGTCGCGCCTTCAGCCTTCATGTCTGCAACCACACGATCTCGGAACTGCTGATCATTAAAGGTCATGTCAGAAAACTCGATGGCCTCAACCTTGTAATCCCGGGTAGCAGACATCTGTTTGTAGATCGTAATGGTTGACCCATCTGGCATTGTGATAATGCCATCCCCTGTAGAACTATTGGTCTGACTAAGCTTCACATCTGTCGACGCTATGTCCCGCAGCTCCAGCTTCTGGTCGGCACTTTTATATCTGCTTTCATAGACTGAGATGTAATCAGAACCATCCCCAAGAGAGTATACGAAGGTATCGACACCTCCAGCACCATCGAAAGTATCGTCACCAGGTCCGCCAATGAAGATCTCGCCACCGGTTGTGCCTGTGATTAAATCATCTCCATCTTTGCCGTATACGCCTGGCTCACCTGCCATCTCGGCTGTATCTGATGCATCGGTCAGCACGAGCCAGCTGCTCTCATCTACGTCAGCCACGTAGGGATCCTGCACAGGCGCACCCTCCTCAGACGTTCCGCCTCCGGCGCCATCCTCGCCTCCTATCAACGCGCCTTTAGCGCTATTGTAAATGGACGAGACCTCATGTCCCGTGCTGGCCAGAGCTCCGATCGCCACAGCGGCGATCAGCCCTGTTACAACTCCATACTCGGTCAGGCTGGCGCCGCGATCGAAGCGAGCAACTTTCTTTTTTGTCACAATATTCTTCCTGCAATTCTTATTTTTTGACGGATGCCGATACGCCCGACTCATTTCCTGCTCCTCATAAAATAGAAAAACTATCCGACATCCCAAAAAGACCCAAAGCCTTACAACTCCAAAGTGCGGCAGTGCCCACTGCGTTAAAATCTCAGAAGGGACATATCCTGATGTACTGCGTCTCCCCGGAACGAGAGACGCACCTCAACAGGAAAGCAGGAGAAAGTTCATGCAAAGTCCCCAGGTTCTCAATGTTGTCGGCAGCACGCGCGCCGTGCAGTTCGAAAGCGACAAAGCCGTGCGCGGCGGGTATTCGGATCTACAGGTCCTCTCCAGTGCCGCCGGCTACTACATCGGCACCCGCTACGAAGAGTTCGACGACGCAGGCAACTGCGTCTGGATCGAGCCCGGCTCGCGTGACAGCGGCTACTTCCGCACCGAAGAAGCTGCGCAGGCCAATCTCACAGGGCTGATCGACGGCACTCAAGATGTCGCACTGCGCCTCACCCCATAAAGCAAATCAGCAGCGCCGGTCCCAACAGGGTCCGGCGCTTTTCTCTTTCCTACCCTGAAGAACTTACCTTTAGGCGGACCCATATTCTGCGTAACTGTTTGGCTTTCCTTTCGTGAGAGAAAGACAAACAGAGAGCATCATCCCGGAGGATTTCCATGACTGTCAGCCCAAAAGCATTCGACTTCGACTTCGATATCAATATCCCGTCTGAGGAAGATCTGCGCGCAGAGCGTCAGGCTGGCTACGCCTGGACTCGCGAACGCCTCATTGATCCCGCTGATATTCTGACCCGCGCCCCGGGGGGCGATGCCGCCCAAATGAACCTGCTGTCGCTACCTGCATGGCTGGCCGTAGCCCAGCGCGCTGGCATTGATTTCATCCCCGCACGGCTTTTGGCAGATGTCGACGCCGAGGTCTACATCGAGACCTTTGATCATCCCGAGAGCGACGCAGGCAAAACCTATGCCGCCTTCCACGCACAAGTCGTCAATGATCTCGCAGAGGGCGAAATGGTGCGCATGGAGCAAGTCGCACCCCGCGACATCAAAGGCTTGATGTCTATGGGCGCCACCATGTCTTCAGGCTTGATTGATCTGCACGATGGAGGGCGATATCTCGACCTGCACGAAGACCGCTTCTATGTCACCTTCAAAGACCTCGGTGCCGATCGTGTGCGCGCCTATGCACGCCCCATTGTCACCCCAGCCATGATTGATGGAAGCTTTCGGGGAGATGAAGGCCGCTGGGCTGTCGAGTTCCGCGTCTACGTTGAAAGTGGACGCGTTGTAGGGATCTCCAACTACTACCCTCAGGTTGCCATGGATCCCAGCCAATACAAGGATGCTGCACGCGATGCCTATGCAGCAGCACAGTCCATGCTCAATACAATGAACGCCCTACATCTCGGCGTGGGAGGTCACACGCTTTGCCCGGACCGTGGGCCGAAGGATATCATGGAGCAAACGCCAGACTGGATGCCGAGCATCTGGGGGCCGCAGAACTTCACCTTGGACTTCATGCTGCTCGAGAATGGCGACATCACCTTCCTTGAAGGTGGCCCCGGCGGCATGAGCGCAGCCCATCCGTGCTGCTTCTTGCAGGAAGACCGAGAGGTCGAACCCGACTTCTTGCACGGCGTGGCCTGGTCGGATCATACACCCATTCAACCTCTTTCAGACCTGCCTTGATCCTTTTGCCGCCCGTCCACGCGCGGGCGGCTTCAAAAGCTCACGGAATTTCAGTAAATCAAAACAAACCATAAACTCTGGTTTAGGGAGCTATCCCTGAGGTTTATAACACGCGATTTACACCTCAATGTGATTTTGAACGGCGCAGTTTGAACCTTTATCCTCAATACCCCGACGATACCGCATCAATGATGATCGGATCGAAATTAATCTTACGGGGCACATTGGAGAACAAGATGAAGAAGACACTCGCAACCACCGCCTTGATCCTGGCAACCCTGGGCTCGACCGCTTCTGCACAAGGCATGGAAGGTCATCGCACCGGATACAACGATCAACACACTGCTGGCATCTCCTACGTCGCACCAGGCTCTGATATCGACGCTGACAAGGTTGAGATATTCAGAAGTGGCACGTTCCGCGCTGAAGACCTGACTGATGTAACCATCACAGCCTATCCGGCACCCCACGACAAGGCTTCCGTGAACCGATTTCCACGTTAAGCGCCGACACACTTACCAAAACGCATCTGCCCTTCAGGGCAGGTGCCAAAGCGCTGACCATCCGCAGTACACGATAGCGCTGATATCATTGCTCAAAAAAATCATTTATAACACAAGACAAGATGCGGCGTGCATCTCGATCTCTCCAGTCAACACCCTAATATCTGAAGGCACGGCCTGCCCGCTCCGATATTTACAAATAAACAGGATATTCAATGTTTAGCAAAAAACGCCTCAGACCTGGTCTCTTAATCGTAACCGCCCTTACTGCTCTGGGTCTGTCATCTTGGTGTGGCTACACGATGATCTCAGTCGTCAGCGGAATAGGCAACCTAACAGATCAGATATTCATGTCCGTAATAGGTTTCCTTTTGCTTCTTGTTTTTTATGCCTGCGCCTACGGATTTTATGCATCATTTCGTGCTGCGATGTGCGCACAAAAAAGCGCCGCACAACCTTGCTAAGGAAAATACCTGATATTCAATACCCTCAATCCTGAGGGCACTGCACAGCAGGTCAAAAATCTACCCTCCAGTGTGGGTGCCAAATCACCAATCATCCCACACCATTGACGACCTGCGCGGCCTGAACCGCAGCAATAGGGTCTCAAAAGCCCCATCTCATCCCTGAAATCAGAACCTAAGGCAGAATTATGACCGATAGATCGCAAGATACCTTTGCCAAGTGCACGGCCACCACCCTGCTTACCCCAGGACCTCTGGGTGCAATCAGCCTTACCATTTGCGCCATCGTGGCCATGGTCACAGGCGTTCAAGATGCTGGCGCGGTCAGTGTCCTATTGTTTTTCTGGGTGGTGATCTGGGGCATCGCACGCGCCGTCAAATCCTGAAATCGAATACGACACCCATCCATCACCCATACCTTCACGCGTCGAAGGGCAGCCCTCAAAGGAGATGCGACATGCTCAAAGTCATGAAGTTCCAAATCTGGCGGACCCTCCAGCGCGTCATCGCAACCCTGATTTTGGCGCCGATCACCCTATCGGAAGTCGTCCTCGGACTTTGGTTTTTTGACGTCCACGGCGATAAGCCATTAGGCATTATTTTCGCTGTGATCTTTTTAGCCAGCAGCCTTATCGGTGTTTACCTTTATTTTCGCATCAACCAAGAAATTGATGGCTGGCGTTTTAGGCGCGGTGCCTGCGCCTCGGGTTAGGCGATACGCCTCTTCCCACCCCTTACGATAAGGGCGGGAAGAACGATCCGCTGGCGTTCTGTTGAAAAGAACAAGATTATTTATCCGACGTCACGAGGGACCTATGACCAAAAGCATTGAACTTTATGGCAAAACCTACCTTCAACTCCCGCCGATGGGTCACAAGGTTCCGGTCCCCGAAGGCGTTAACGGATATTTCAACAAAGAAGACGGTGGCGTGGTCTTCTACCACCCGACCCGCGGCGCTTGCGCCTTCATCAGCGAGCTCTGCTTCCCGCCGGTTTCGCTTGGCCGCATGTACGGGGAGCGCTGCTATCTTCATACCCGCCTGCCCCCTGAGTCAGCTTGGCTCCAGCCGCCCCAAACCTTCGACAAAGAACTCGAAGGCGCCGCCAACGCCATCGCGCAAGCTTACCAATGAACGCCGCCCTCAAAAAGGATGCCCCCATGTCAGATATCTTCAATTCAAACTGGGTCGCCGCACATCGCGACCATGAAATGAGCTTCATCATCCAGTCGACGATCTCAGACCTGCCACAGAAGTATTCGTATAACCATTTTGCAGAAACTATGGCCGAGGCCTTCACCTCAACCCTGCACGATCGCGAGCCCGCATCCGCCGCTCTCTTCAATGCAAGAGATCTCCATGCAATCTCCAAATCCGTCTTTAGAACTCAAGGCACAAAGGAATGGTTCTCCAATGTGACCCGAGAATCCGCCGCCAACAAGCTGGTTTTTGCTTGGCTCACTTACGTCCACAGCCTGCTTTTGGGCGCGCCCTCGCCGCGAACCACCTATGACAATTACAACCCCTTCGCCAACGAAGGCGGGTTTTGCAATCCGAGAAAGCTAAAGATGCTCGACGACGCCTGAGCCTCGACCTCAATCCCATCACTTCCACGCCTGCCCGAGAAATCGCGGCGGGCGTTTTGCTTTTCAAAAGGAGACCACCCATGGCCCGTAAAAAATCCGCAAAGCCCAAAGGCATGACCATCCCCGACCTGCAGGCTCAAGTAGCCGGACAGGTCATCGACATGATCGAGACCGAAGGCCTGCAATGGTTTCAGCGTTGGGCTGCACCCCGGCCGCCGCTCAACGGTGTTTCCGGACACATCTATTCAGGCATCAACGTTCTGACGACCGCCATCTGGATGATGATCAACCAGACAGACGATCCACGTTTCTTGCCCCGCAGCATCGTCTTTCCAAAAGATCCTGAAGCCCGCGTCGGACGCCTGCGCAAGGGCGAGAAAAGCATTCCCATCGTGGCCGCCGGATCGAACCTGAAAATCGACGAGCAGACCGGTGAAAAGACCTACCGGACATTTTACCGGATCCACCGCGTTTGGCATGTGAGCCAACTCGATGATCTCGATGAGAGCAAGCTCGTGCCAGCGACCCTTGATGCCATGCCTGAAAATCCCGCAGAGCACGATGCCGAACTGGAGCAATTTGTTGCGCGGACCGGTGTTATCATTAAGCCTGCCCAGGCAGCCTTCTACGACAAAGCTTCCGATCAGATCGGCATGCCTGCCATTGAGACCTTCCGCCCCAACGGAGAGACCTCAGCAGCCGAGTTCTACTATGCCACTTTGCTGCACGAACTGGTCCACTGGACTGGAGCGAAGAGCCGCCTTGATCGGGAAAGCCTGCACAACTACGCCAAGAAAGAGGAGCGCGCCAAAGAAGAGCTTGTCGCCGAGCTTGGCTCCGTGATGGCCGGGATGCGTCTGGGCATCCAGGCACAACCCCGCGAAGACAATGCCAGCTACATCCAAGGTTGGGTCAAACTTCTGCAAGACAAGCCTGCAGCGATCTTTGAAGCAGCTTCTGCCGCCGGTCGCGCTGTCAACTTTCTTGCAGATCCCAAACCTGCGCAGGCAGAACCAGCGGTCACCGAGGCCCGCGAAGAACTCGCGGCCTAATTCATATTTGCGGGAGGACAAAGCGCCTCCCGCAGGTTTCAATACGCTTCAAGATAATGTCCGCGCAGCTTTATGCCCTTGTTGATTTGAACCCATATCCTTCAAAATAAGATCTGCTTCAGATCGCATACATTCCGGAGGCATCATGTCCAAAACTGAAGAAAACCTGCCCGACATTCCTCAGGGCGTCACGATCGATAATGAAGGCGGCGTTGCACCCGTTCAAATCGAAGGCCATGTTGACGGGACGCGCTTCTACTTTCGCGCCCGCGGAAAGTTTTGGACATTGAACATCGGCGTCGCGCCCTTCTCCCAACCAGACTGGTTCTGGGGGCAGCGCTACTCTCATAAGCCCTTCGAGGCGGGGTTCATGACTTTAGCTGAAGCCCGCAGCTTCCTTTTTGAGGCCATCGCTCTGTACCGCCAAGGCATGTCGGGAAATGCACAAGAATACGCTGCGATGCGTGAAATCGAGACCGCTCTGCGGTTAGAGCCTGCATTCGATGAACTGGAAAATAATATAAAATTCAAAGATTTCATCCCCAAGCACCGCGCGGTCCTTGAAAAGGCACGCGCAGAAGGCCTCATCCCGCAAGCGGCCTAACGCTTCCCTCTTCACATCGGAAGCGCAGCACCTCCGGTGCGTCCAAATACTTTCCTCACAAACCTCAGGTTTGAGAGATGAAAAGATAATCGAAAGATCTTCATCAGACCAATCTCCTCTTCACAACCTCTCATCGGATGAGAGGCGTAAAGAGGAGACAGGCATGACCAACTTTAAAGAAATGACAGTAGGACAGTTCTTGAACGCAGCCGAGAGCCGTCTGCGCAATGAAGGCGGATACAGCGCGGTCGTTCACTGTGAAGATGATCTCATTGAACTCATCCATACCGCACCCTGCGGCACGAAAAACCGGATCTCCGAGACCGACCTGCCCGAGGGACGCGCCGGTGAAGATGCCGCAAGCGAACTGCTCGAGGCTCATGCACCCGATGCGAACCCCGATCATCTCGCCTTTGCACGCGACGTCTTCTTTCCAATCTCTTTTCGCTAAAAGGACAGTATCATGACCACTGCATCCCTGATGACATTCGAGGCCCTGCGCGACACGGCACAGCACACGCTGACACGCTATGAAACTCTGCGCGGCCAGGTCGCTGAAATCCTGCGCGATCCAACCCTTCCCGAGCGCAAAGTGGCTCTCTACACTCGCCTCGACGAACACGCGGCAAAGGCGCCCATCGTACTGGGCAAGATCATCGACAGCGAGGACCTGAGCGCGGTTGATCAATATGATCTCGGCTTTGCCGACATCTACATCGCCGAAATCGACACCTTTGAAGACAATCTTCAAGCCGCCCTGAAAGAAGCGTGATGCATATTTTAGCAGTCAATACCCTCGGCGAGACACTCGATGTTCCCGACGCAAAGCAAGCGATCCCCCATCCGCATTTGTTGGGCGACGCCCTGACCCGTATCGGCTTTAATTACGACACGCCAGTTTTCATTGCAGAGCGGCTGGCCCGTGAAGCCGATATTCAGATGCGCCATTCAGCTTCTGACCTGGCGGCAGATCCAATCGCGCAAAACATCAAAGCCCTGCACGATGTCGCCGTTGCGGGCGCCAAGCACGGCGCCCATGAAATCCGCCTTACCTCACGAGGTTCAAAATGAGCAATCTGTCTCCCATCACCTTTGACAATGCCGAGCCAGTCTGCTGGCAGCTGAACATGACGCAGCTGCGCAGCGCCACCGCGACCCAATCTGCGATCTTCGAACACGGATACCTGCAAGATCACTATGTGGCCATTGCACTGATCCACCGCGCTTTCCAGCCCTGGGCGAGCTTGGTTGAAACAACCAATCACACCTTGATTGAAATCCCGCCCAGCGAGGCGCTGGAGGCCCAAGCGGCATTTGAAGCGCTGGTCGATATCTCGCCCGATGCCTTTTCGCACAGCTATGAGATCGACAACCTGGTCAACGTTCTGAAACGCGCGGCCGATGAAAATATCACCGTGTTGATTTCCCAGGACTGACGCTCAAAAATCAGAGCTAAATCCTATCGAAAATCTGGTAATCACACCGCAAGAGCGCGACCGTAATGTCGTCAATAAAAACATCCAATACTGACGACATTACGATCGAGCAACTATACACGCTCAGATAGAAATCCGCCTGAACACTGTGGCACCTTTTCATAGAAAGATAATTTCTCAATGCGCACCAAACCTAACACACTCCTGAAAAAGATTCATGACGGACCCGGGTTCCTGATGAGCGTGGTAATCTTCATTTCCCATTGGGCATTTCTACCTTGTGCCTTCTTTGGCTTGGTGATTGCATCATCACCATCTGATCTTTTGGAAGAAGTCAGATTCCCCGGCATGGATCTGTTGCTCCCCGGTGCGATTGTATCAATGATCTTCGTCACACTGACCAAGTTATCCATGAACCGCCACGGCCTGTCCAAATCCCGGATCATCGACTTAGGCGTTGCCCCCTTGACCTTCGTCACGCTTCTGGGAACTGTGCTTGTCGTATATCCCGCTGGGTTTCTTCTTTTTCTCTATATCGCCATCGCAGGGCCTGCGAATATTTCCATCGAGCTCTGGTTAGGCGTTGGAATCGTTATTTACCTATACTGGTATGTCTCAGATCCAGTTAAGCCATCGCAAGAAGGCAAGAAGAACGACCAGTATAATACATACCTCACACGTGAGGATTTAGATGAACTTGAGAGAAAAATATCAGAGGGCAGCAACCCGCCACCTGCCCTGACCGAGGCCTTCAACAAAAGCCGCGAGCAATTCGGCGATACTGGAAAAACATCCTGAAAGCGTTGAATGCTGATCATTGTTTGAAATATTATACGGGCCGGTTCTTCGAGGAACCGGCCCTATTTTCATGAGGTAGAGGCGAAATACCTCATGATCTTTCTGCTGCGAACCGAGAATATTGGCCAAAAATCTCAAAGCGAAGAGATTTTCTGCAAATGTTCTCGCTTAGCAGGTGAAGCAAACTGCAAAAGCCCACAAACTGAAAAGGATACCTCATGGGATCTTGGAATCTGACCTGCGCCATCACACGCACCCCCATTCGAAGCGGCGATCCTGTTCGTTTTCTTTTTCTGGGTATGAACCCCGACATCAACAAACATGCCCAAGGACGCCTTTACACAACAGATGACTGGGTCCCGCTCAGTTTTCCTCTGGCCATGACCTATGATGACAACGGTTGGGTCACTTTGCGAGATGAGGCGGACTGGGCTGCCCAAATGTTCCTCAAGAGCCTCTCCAAAGGTATCGAGAGCGGTGACGTCACCCTCAAAGCGGGACAGCACGTCCCGAGCACCATGATCGAGGCCCTCACACTTGTGCGCGTCTGCGCTCTGCGCCTCAAAGGCAAAGCCACATTCTCCGACAATGACATCTCAGCTTTGCCTGTGGCAACAATGGTTTTACATGAGGACGCCTATGAGCTTCTATGTCAGAAAAGCTATGATGCCTCCGTGGGCGAACTCGTACCTGCATTGAGCAAATACCTCTCCTTTTTGACCCACGTCGAACGTGAAGGTCGCGCCATCTTTGCCCGCTTGCCGCATGAGGCCAGCAACACCATGATCCCCTTCTGGTTTGGCGGAAGGTCAGACAGCATCTCTCCGCGCGCCTACGGCCTTAATGGCCCATCCCCGGTAGATGTGATCCACGATATCCATGCAGAGCTGCGCAACGGGAGCGACTTCACCTCTGATGACATTACGGGCCGGCTTCACGTCATCGCACAGATGATGATCCTACAAGACAACATGGATGCGCAAGCGATCCCCTTCGCACCCACCATGAATGCCAGCGATGATTATGATGCGGAGATGCAAAACAAGATTTCCGAGTTGGCCCAAAAACTGGGATCGCCGCGGTGGTGAACCCGTAAGACGAAGCAGGCTTCGATGCATCCCTCTGTCTATCTGTCTTTCTTATCCTTCAGAGAAAGACAAACAGACCGAGAGGAGCCTGACCTATGGGACAGATTTTTACAGCCCTTTACATCTTGATGGCCGGCGAAAGCATGCCCGGTACTGAAATCAATCCGCGCATGAGTATGGATTACGACCGCTGCATGGCGCGCGCAAATGTGGACTATCCGCGCGACTCCATCGCTTGGATCAAGATGGATATCTTCTGCGCCGCCGTCGTTGCCAACGACCCTTCCGTTCCGGTCTAAGGAAAACCAAAATGAATTTTCGTACCAAAACCGTCCAAGACTGCGGCTCCACACTGCAAGCCTCCTGGCTTCCCCTCGATACAAACGGCCTGCTGATCGGCATCAAAGATGACCGTAAAGAAGCAGGCCTTGCGGCCATTCTCACCACTGAAAAGGCACGCACCCTGGCAGATGCCCTTCAAAGCGAATCCTCAACCTTTATCTCTCTTCCGGATGAAATCACTCTCAGTGTCTCTTTCATCACCGAAGGGATCGCCAACAGAGACGGTGTCGATCTCACTCTCTGTGCTGGCTGGGACAGCATCACCTCCATTTTCCTCGACAAAGGTGACATCGGTGACACAGTGCGCCTGATCAACAAAGGCCTTATGGAATACGCCCAGGCCGCCTGAGGCAAAGGCAGTCACAGGGTCACACCTCCCCCTTTTGGAGAACAGCAATGTCTTACTGTCGATTTGGCCCTGGAAGCGACCTCTACATCTACGATGATGAGGGCGGCGGCGTGACCCTTCATGTCGCCTCTCGCCGCCATATATTGCCTGATGATATGCCGCAAAACCCTATGCTCAATGCCTTAGGCCTCTCCATCGGGGATATGACCCCCGAAGATTTCGCAAAGAAGTACAAAGCCTATTCCGACGCTTTGTCGCAGTGCCCTCTTGAGAAAATCGGGCTCAGCCGAGATGGTGAAAGCTACAGGCTCGATGCCTCCGAGGCTGCGGATCTGGTGGCGAGCCTTCAAGCCGAAGGCTACCATGTACCCGATCACGTCATCGAGGCCTTGCGCGACGAGGCCTGCGGCAGCAAAAGCTGACGCCAAAAACTACGCCGCCAAAGCCCGCATTTGAAAGCCATTTGCTCGAGCGCAATCAGCCGCTTTTCATTTCAGACAGGACCCACCATGAACCTCAGTTCCGACCTTCTCAGTAAGCCCACCATCAGCGACGATGACGAAGATGTCCTCATGCAGACAGTAACGCTCGACCGCGTGCCTCAGCTTCTCACGGTGCTGGAGAAAAGAGCCTGCAAGATCTTCGATCATTGGGGGCTCAAGTATCCCAATGCGGTGAACTTTCGAACGATTATCATTGAACTGACCCGGAATGGCACCTTCATCACCTATCCCGAGACAGGGTCGATGTCAGAAGATATCGACAAGGCCTGCGGACGTCAGATCAGGAATATCGTTGAGGTCACCAACAAACTGCGCAACGCACTTCCCGATGAAGCTCTGCCGTACAAAACCACGATCAATGTCGAAGCTTACGCTGGCCAGAATGGGCGCTACCATAAGGTCGACCGCGTCACCGCATCGATCGCAGGTCTTCCGCTCCCGCGTAGTGGCAAGGATGTTCCGTGCCTCCTCACCAAGATCAATCTCATTGATCACTACAGTCAGGCTGGAGGCAAACAGCAGCAATGGGACGTCTTCAAGTCACCCATTGTGAGTGATCCCTCTCGGGGTGCATCGCAAGAGCCGCCCCAGCATGTCTATACCATCACAGCTGGCAGCCCGCGCGCAGCCTACCTGAAGGCAGCGGCGATGATCATGACTGCAGAGGAGGTCGGACCCCTCGTCCGCAATGGCGAGGTAGACCCTCGACGAGAAACCGTTCTCAGATCTTTGCAGCTCTCGCTGCGGCATCCGCCCATCTGGTCTCACCTCAACCTCTCCGCGCCCAAGGCGTAAACGACAGCCCTGCCTCTCATCGAGGCAGGGCTATTTCTATGCTGCCGCACAAAAGAGTCCTGTCCCATCCACCGGGTCCAAATCTCTCATTTGTGAGAGATCTGATCCCCGCCGGATCGCACAAAGGAGACGGACATGGCAAAACGCAAAGAAACCTACGATATCGAAACAATGGCGGACGCTTGCTTCGCCCTACAGTACAGCAACAACACAGATCACAATATGATGGCTGCCAATCCACACAGCCACGGCCTCGAAAAGATGCTCAAAACAGCCCGCGCCCATGTTCAAGCAAAGCGTGAAGCAAGAAAGAAGGCCGCGCAGCAAGACTGCGCAGCCTGACCATCACAGCAAAGGGCCTGATATGCGCATCATCTTTTCCCGCAAAGGCTTCGACAGTGGGTCTGGCGGTAAACCCTCTCCCATCATTGACGGTGTGCCCGTCAGCCTGCCCATCCCTGGCACCCGAGATGAGCCTTACACCTATGGTGACCTGACACACCCAAGGGCAGGCTCTCTGGCTGATCTTGCCACAGAGATCACCAAGGGACGGATCACAGGACGCAACCCTGCCCATTATGACCCTCAAATCCCTTGGGAGACTGGCATTGCCTCTTTGGGCCAGCAAAGCGCCGCTCAAACACATCTCATAAATCAAGGGGTGACCTCGGGCGACACCATTGTCTTCTTCGGTCTCTTTCGAGACTACACCGCCCCCAAAGGGCATCCCAATGCCAAACCGCATCACCGCATTTTTGGCGTGATGACGATCGATCGCCTCTGCGCATTGGGAGAAGATGTCAGGCCCGGCGCCTGGCGCGCACTTGGGCTGCCGCAGCCGCATCCACACACTGAACGCAAGCACAGCCTCGCAAACAACGCCATCTGGATCGGACAGGGACAGCTCGCCCATCACGCCGGACCAGACCTTCGCCTCACTCAGACAGATGCTGCCCCCTCCCTTTGGGATATACCCTGCTGGCTCAGACGCTGTGGTCTGAGTTATCACGCAAGTCCCCATCGATGGTCAGACGGAGAGCTTCGCCTCGTTGCACGCGGTCAAGAATTTGTCTCCAATGTCGGACAAGACGATGAAGCCCTCGATTGGCTTGCCGATATTCAGCACAGTCTGCCAAATCCGTCTTAGAAGAAGTCGCGAAATCAGGGCGGGGGCTCGCGCCCCCGCGCCCCAGCCTCCTTCTTAACACCACCCAAATAATCACCCTATCGCCGCTGAGACGATTGCCGCTGGATGAACGCGCCCCGCGAGGATATCAACCTCGCGCCTGGATGACATTTCGTCCCAGGACCATCTTCATTGTGTGGATTGCCAAAATACCTTTTGGCAAAGGCAAAACAGATCACATCTATTGCCTGACGCCCGCCATGATGGCGGCCCCTCAGTCAATAAAAAACCTGGGGCAACCAGGCCCTACAACAAACCAAACCGCAGATGACCCCACTCGATGCCATGCTCCTACACATATGAGGAGCCTGTCTCCGAGAGATGATCCGAAAAAGGGAGAAATACCATGGCGTTCAAACTTGATTTCAGCAAACTCGACCGTGGCCCCCGCAAACCGGAAAGCCCCTACAAATATACCGACGATATGCACTTTGCGCGCCACTTCAAAGACATGCCCCTGCGCAAAGGCACAGTCAAAGTAGGCCTTCAGCAGCACAGGCTGACCCTCGCCCTCGATGACCTGCGTATCCCGGCTGAAGCATTCGACACGAGCATCGAGCTTATCCTCATGGGCGAGCGCGCCCGTGATTGGGACCAGACCGTCCACCGCAGTCTGTCAGAGCGTCGCACAGCGATGCTGGAGGCTGTCCAGGACCTGCGCGAGGCCGACTGGGAGGCCGCCGATGGCGTCACCGCCGAAGTCACAGTGGAAGGCTACTGGAAAAAGCGCTACTTCAAGAACCGCGACGGACGCTGGGAAAGCATTTTGCAGATGCATGTCGCGCGCTTCACCTTTGAGGGCCAAGAAAAAGGCCGTCTGCCCGTTACGGGCTGATGCCCCCTCAACTTTCCTCGAAAGGATTTTCTGATGAAAAAGCTACTCTCATCCCTTGCCCTGATCGCACTCTGCACGCCTTCCCATGCAAAGAACAACTTCTCGACTGTCTATTATCCGGCTGAAGCCTGCGCCGAAATCGTAAGCCAAACCTACTTCGCGCAAGCTGGCGGATCACGACAACAAACCCTGGACATTATGTGCCGCGATGAAAATGGAAAATACACCGGCTTCACCGTCACCTGGCCGCGATTTTCCGTTGGTGTTGGGTCAGGTCCGGGCACAACGGTCAACAGGTTCGACTATGTCGCCGATCCAAATACCGATCAAATGCGCATCGAGCATTAATCAGCCTGCTAAAGCACAAAAGAGATTGGGCTGATCGGGTCATTACATGAAACCCGAGCAAGCCCCCTCACCAAAAACAATATTCCAAAGGATATCCCTCATGAAGTCCCTGATTGCCGCTCTCGCGCTGATTTTTGCGTCCCTTCCCGCCCTCGCTGATGAGCTCGTCGCAACCGTCTATTATCCCGCCGACACCTGCGCCGAAATCGTAAGTCAGGAATATTCCACAGGCGAAGGTGTAACATCCCTGCAAGTTCTTGAAATCCTCTGCCGCGACGCAGAAGGCACTTACACAGGCCTTGCCGACAGTTGGGACACCTTGTCCGGGGCCTTCGTATTAGGCCGCATCAAGATGATCACGCGCTTTAAATATGTCGCCGTACCAGGCACAGGATCACTGCGCGTCGTGCACTGATAAAAAACACCCGGGCCCAGCGCCCAGGGCTCCGATTTTCCGGGCCTGAGAGGCGACCCGGAAACCCATACCCCCGCAAAAAGGAAAAAACCTATGATCCGCACCGTCATGATTTCCAGCTCTATCTCCGCGCAAGGCAAGTTGCTGCGCACCCTGCCCGGCGGCAAAGCCGTCGTCGACACCGGCCTTAGCCATGTCATCGGCACATTGCTCAACAATGAGCCAACTCTGAAAGTCGCCTCCTGACCTGATCAGAATATCAGAAAGACAAACAGACAAGATGGGGCGCAACACGCGCCCTGTCTTCTTCCCTTTCAGAAGGCCCCGCCATGAACTCGCCGCGCAATCCCGTCGACCAGATGATTCAAAAGAACTGCCACGCCATTAGTGCAGCAAATCATGTCGCTCTGCGGAAAACGGCAGATTACCAGCATCAGGTCACTGCGCGCGCGACAATAGATGCGCTGGAAGGCCTCACCATTGACCTCATCGATCAAAGTGACAATCTGACAAAGATTGCCCTCAACTGCATTCTCTGCACAGGATCTCTACGCCTTGCTCAGCACATCCATCAGATCGACGGCAAGAAGATCGTCTACTACCTAAAACAGTGGGAATCGGTTCTTGCGGCCACATCCACAACCCGGGTGAGAGAGCTTACCTCGGGCCCCGCGACGGTTGCACATATCTCAAAACCGCTGATTGACGCCATTGGCCAAGGCCGTGATGATCTCATCCCCTTAATCGAGGATGTGGCAGCCAAAGATCCCTTCCCAACCACAGAGATCGCCTTTCTCACCAATGCACCCGCTGCATCAGCACGGCTTCTTCAGCTTCAAGCCGACAGAATGCCGGCTCTGTTTCACGATAAGGCGATCGATGCCGCGCGCCAAATGGGTGTCGACAGCCTGGCTTTGCTGTTCAAACTTGGCGTCAAGATGCCGGACCCGGATATGAGCTACTCTGAGGGCACTGCATTCCTCAAAGCACTCTCCACCAACCACGGTCGGATCTACGCGCATGCCGTGCTGGGATCGCTTGAGGGTTTTATCGCTGACAAAAAACGCCACCAACGCAGTGCGCTTGTGTCCAAATATGTAGCCGAACACGCCTGCTGATCCCAATGCGAAATCAGCACGGCACCTCACCCTGAAAACATCAAAAGGTATCCCGATATGATTAACCGCATCATGGAAATCCTCTGCTTCATCTTGGCGATTGCCGCCGGCGTAAACTTTGTCGCCGTGTCCTTCGTTGCAACCTTCAGCGGCGCAATGCAAATGAGTTCGATCTACGCCGTTGGTATGGCCATGATGACCTTCCTTTTGTCGATGCTCCTGCTGCGCCACGCCAAAAAGGTGATCCCCCCGAAGCCTGAATAAAGCTCATGCGACACCGTGGTTGAGATTACAGCCCGCGCCCGCAAAGCAATCCCAGCAACAGGACCCATATATTCCCCATGATGACACGCATCTTCCAAGCCTTTTACGCACTCCTGCTGACCTTCTGCATTCTTAACCTGCTGGATGCTGCCCTGGGGGCCTTCATGTCAGGCACATACGCGCCGTTCTTCCCAGCATTGTTGCGTGATGATCCCAATCAGCGTCTGGCCGGATCCATTCTGACGCTCTTCCTCGTTGTTGATCTCTACGCCACCCTGTCCGACCAACAACGCCACAAGCAGATTTCTTAATTATGCCCAAGGAGCGCCTGGTGGCGCCATTATTTGAGACCCTCCGCCATTCCAAGGACCTATATTCCATGTCTAAACGCCTTATGAAGCTTATTGCTGGATCCATGATCGTCCTCGCCCTCTTGAATATTCTTTCAGTCGTCGCCGACCTTGTCTCTATCGAGGCCCAAGGGGCTCATCTGGCTGACATGCTGAACACAGTTGAGTTCGCAATGCTGGTCCTCTCAGCCATTGGCCTCGCCATCGCCACCTTCACCTTCCGCATGCTCAAGCAACGCGGATGAAACTGATCAAGCGCCTCTTCCTTGTCTTCATGGCACTCCTTCTGGCGGCCACAGCAGCCGTGACAGCGGTCACTGGTATCCGTATCCTGATGAACCCAGAGACCAGTGCTTTTACGCAAGTTGAAGCCTTCGGTATTTTAGCTCTATCCTGCGCCGCACTTGGCTGCATTTTCCTGGTTCAGCGCATTTTGCGAGAAACCTACCGGGACGACTGATTTCGCACGACCGCGCGTGATCGAAACACGGACCTCATCCCCAGACATGCGGGATGGCCCGTGAACCGATCAAGGGAGCGCGCAATGCGGATCACCAATCAAACCTCCTTCGAGCCACTTCATCCCCAGCGCTGGCCGCTACACAATGACCCGGAAAAGGGTCAGATCCTCAATGGGGACTGTAACACCTATGGCTGCACCTGTGGGCAAGCCCGACACTGGTGCGCTCTGACCTTTGCCTTCTATTGCGAAGACTGCGCCTTGCAGATCAATCAAGGCCCCTCACCCAGCTGCGAGCCTGCATTCCAAAAGCCTGATCTGCAGGAGATGCAGAGCCGTCACAGATACGCCTATAAGGCCTACAGGCGCTGAAGCGACAACCCCCGAGAGTTTCCGCATTCCTGCCGATGAGACCATTTCTTCCAAACACACTCATCAGCCCTTCGAAGGAATACTCATGAAAAAGCTTCTGACCATCTCCGCCCTCTGTGCTCTCTCCCTCTGCAGTATGACATCCGCCGTCACTGCAGAGAGTGAAGTTAAAGTCGTCACAATGCAGACGATCCTTGCTGATCAAATCGCGCAATCTGAAAATGCCAAAGCACAACGGCGTCAAAACATTGATGTCGCCAATGAGGGGAAGAACAAAGTCTGGCGCTCCAAGGAGGCTCACCGCCCTGCAAAGCCAGAGCATCGCCACGGCCACCGCTACAACACAGATCAGCCCCAGTTGCGCGCCTGCCTGACCTATGACGGTATTAGCTGTGCCACCTTCGGTCCTACCAATGCAGCACCGGGCAAGAAGCCGTCCTATGAGGCTCCCTACAAGTAAGAGATCTCCCACAAGGGCTATGCCCTTCCCGTCTCTCTGTCTGTTTTTCTTGCAACACTGATGGAATGATACATCTCGCGCGCCGCACCCCTCCATCTTGCGAGAGGGGTGCAGGCCCAGACCTGCATCTGATAAAATAGGAGAACCACCCAATGTCCAATGTCGTTCAGATGCTCCCCAACACCAACTGCCCATTCGAGAAACGCGACCGCGGACATCACGAAGGCTTTTGCGATTTCCTTGCCGATGAGACCGATCAAGCAAACCGCGACCTCGCCAAAGCCGAGGCAATCATTGCTGAGATCGATCGCCTGTCCGAGGCAGGCATCACCCTCAGCAGCAGCAAGCGCGAAACCTACCTTGCCGCCAACGCCACCGCCAACCTCCTGCGTGGTCGGATTGCACGTCTCGACGCTGCCCTTTGCTACGCCAACGAATTCATGAACGCTTAAGGATTATTTATGAAAATGCCCCACGTTGTTGTTAAAACCACCACCACCACACGCCGCCAGATCGCCCTTACGGGCAGCCAGGTTGAAGATATTTTGGCCAAATGGGCTGAAAAAGAGTACAACCTGAAGGATGTCGAAGTTAACATTGATTGCGGCAATGACCACCTCCGTGAGGCCGTGATCGCGGAAACCTCCATCGACACGAATACCAGCAATATCATCTCCTGATTTCGAGGCAATGTCGGTTCAACTCCGACTCGCTGGCCGAGATGGGATCATATCCAAGCCGGGTTCAACTCCCTGCACCGCGTGTTGCGCGGTCTTCCCTTGGGTTGAGGGATGGCCATAGGTCGACTCTCTGGAGTCGGCCTATTTTTATTGTAAGACCGTCAGTGGTCCCATGTTCTGAGCAGAGACCCGGCGCAAAATATGACGCCGGGCATACTGCCCCAGAACTTCTTTCCGAAAGGTTCCTCATGGATATTGAAAAAGACCCCGCCGCAAACGCCGAAATCGTTATGGAGAAAAACTCCATTGTCCGTGATGGCTTTCTCAAAATCCGTCAGCTCGTCTATCGCTATGCCCTATTCGACGGCAGCATGAGCGAGACAGTCACCCGTGAGGTCATGGACCGCGGCGATGCCGTGGCTGTCCTGCCCTATGACCCGGTGCGCGACGAAGTCCTGCTGATCCGCCAGGTTCTCGCCGGCAATATTTCGGCCAATGTTCCCAACCGACCGCTGCAGGTCATCGCCGGCATGGTCGAATGGAACGAAAGCGAGCAGGGTGTCGCCATTCGCGAAGCCGAAGAAGAAGCCGGCATCACCATCGCCCCAGAAGACCTGCGCTGGGCCCAGTCCTTCATGCCTTCCCCGGGTGGCTGCTCGGAACGCATCATCACCTTCGTCGGTCGTGCCGACCTGAAAAATGCCGGCGGCATCCACGGTCTTGCTGAGGAACACGAAGACATCCGCGTTGAGGTGGTCTCCGCCAAGGAAGCCATCCGCATGCTCGACGCGGGCGAGATCGAAGCTGGCCCCGCCGTGGTAGCCTTGCTCTGGTTCGCCCGTCACCACGAAGCCCTGCGCACCGAATGGACCCAGAAGGACTGATCTCATGGCAAAGACCATCACAACCCACAACCTCACCCTCGACAGTGAAGTCTCCGGCGCCGCCTTTCGTGACTTCTACAAGAACTACTGGTCGAAAGACTGGTATGTCGAAGAGTTCTACATCGACTTCGAAGATGATCGCGGCAATTTCATCCTTCCCGATGATGCCACGGTAAAGCTCGGCGATCTGGGCTGGGCAGGCTGGCAGGGCGCCGGAAGCCCGCCAAATGACCGTGAGAGTTGCACGATTGGCGAACTCTACATCGAGACCATGGCGGGCCGCACCGAGGAGGCGATCATCTCCTTCCGTCTGCCTCTCGACAAGATCAAGGCGCTGCGCGAAGCAGCCGCCAAGATTGGCGCCACCGAGATCTAAACTTCCGCACATCGGCCTACGCGCCATTACTGCCCCGGGCGCTCACCGCAGCCGGGGTCTTTCATTCTGCCAGACCCTCAAGGAGTCCTTGCGATGTCGATCCTCATGTTCACTGTCAAAACCTCCCAGATTTCAATCCAGACCGGCGCCAGCAGCAGCGATCAGGCCGTCAAGCAGGTGCTTGACTTTGAAGGCGCCCCCTTCTCAGCTTTCGTCTCTGTCTACCAAGATGACCCGGTGCCCGAAGTTTCCGCCAAATACGGAGCGCCCCATGGCCGCATGAGTGCCAATCTCGATCATGACGGCCCTTGGAAGGCCGATAAGGTTGAGCTTGATGAGGGCGGATATGACAAAGGTGGATGTTACTGGGGCTTGCGCTCAGAGGATAAATCGATCTTTGCCGTTCAGGACGGCATGGGCAATATCGCATTCGTCGATGCCGCCAACGCCAAGAGCGCCCTCGAGGTTGCGGCCTCAGCTTAACGGAGCCCCACACCCTTCGACTCCCAAAAATCATTTCAGGATTGCCTCAATGTCCCATCAGCCGATCATTTCGCCTCGACCCATCAGCACCCAGCTGGATACAATGAGCGGTCGAGGCCTTGCCTTTCTCAACGACATTGAAGAAGGCCGCATTCCCATCAGCGGCCAAAGCCCCATCGCAGAGCGAGATGTTCTTGCGGTTGCAGCTGTCTATCTCGATGAGGGATGGGTATCTGCCCGGCGCATGGCAAGTGCTATGGACACCGATTTTGAGACACTCAATGCCAGCTTCAATCACTTTGGTATTCACTACCAAATCGGTCTATGATTTGCGTTACCCGGGCCCCAAAAGGGTCCGGGTTTTTCTATGCAGGCTACGCCCGCAAGTAGGGGGAAAGTGGCTGGGTCGTGCCCCCGTGTCTTCAAGGAACACGGAACCGCCCCAACCATAAAGGTCAAGACATGTCCCACCAGTTCACCTATGCCGCCATTGTTGAAATGACCGAAGATCAGATCGACTATCTTTCCCGCTGTGGTCCATTTAAGAACCGCGGAGAGGTTGCCCACGCGCTGGGCGCAACATTGCGCTTCTTTGGCGCAGAAGTGCCAGCCACGACCGGCCTTCTGCAAATTTCCAAGAACCTGATCGAGCAAGATCTCATCACGCTTGCAGCACCCAAAGTCGCTAAAGTTGTAGCCATCCCCTGCGATGCCTGACTTGCCTCTCAGGCGGAGCTGAGCTTCTATGCGAACACAATATTCAAAGGCTACATCATGAATAAAAATGATATAAAAATTCGCAATGAAGTGCACTCCCGAGGCATCACTGCTCTTTACCATTTTACATCTCTTTCAAACCTTGAAAGCATTTTGAAAAATGGGATTATCTCCAGGAAGATTCTGGATGAAAATAATATTCCATATGAATACACCGACGATAAGCGACTTGATGACAATCTTAATGCATCGTCTGTGAGCATCCACGGCATTAACTACAGCATGTTCAAAGGTAAAATTGCCAAGCTTCCCCGGCGTTGGGTCATTGTGGAGATCCAGCCATCTATTCTCTGGACTCATAGATGCGATTTCTGTTGGATCAACGCGGCGGACGCGGAAATATTAGATCACTGTGGATACAGAGGGGGGCCATGGGCCTTCAGAAAAATGTTCGATGACGCACCCGTATCTCGAACAGACGATAGCTCACATCGTGCCCACTACAAAACAGCAGCCAATTCGCCCACATTCAGCGATGCTGAAGTCCAAGTCCACGGTATCATTTCTCCAGATCTTATCCGCGATGTTACAATCGCACATGAATGCGACCGCAAGCGCACCGAGGCCGCAATGGAAAATGCCAAACGCAGCCTGCCCATTGCCATAAATCCCGAAGCTTTCAGGGTCTAAAGTGCCACAAACCCGTATTGACGGTCTCGCACTTAAGGGGGAGCTTAAGCTCCACTCTTCATGGATCCCACTATCACTGGGCCGCTCAACCTCCGGTCCACACCCCCAGGATCTTACCCCGAGTTCCGTCTTGCGCCTCGCAGCGCGCCATATCTTGTCTCGCGGCTGTTAGTACTCCCTCGAGGCTCTATAGATCAGTCCTCTCTCCTTGGATGCTTTCATTAGTGCACGCATCAAAGGAGAGACAAATGACTAACTGGGCACAACGAGCAGAACACGACATCCAGAAGCTCGACAATCTGCATGCGCAGCTCCGAGAGGCGCATGACCTCATCGACGCAGACAAGACCGACGACGCGGCGCTGACAAAGGTCTTCACGCAGGCCCTGGCGACAGCCTCTGAGATCGAGGAGCCGCCGCACGGTATGCTCCTCAGACCGCTGCTCGAATACGCCATCATCCTCGCGGATGGGTTCAGCGAAAACAAAGAAACACGCCGGGATAAGCTGAGCGACCTCATCGTCATCACGTCCTGCCAACTGCCGAGCCTCAAAGATGAGCTCCAGGCACGGATCACAATGGCGACTTAAGTCACCCCAGGTCGGACCTTCGGGTCCGGCCACCTCACCAAACCGGTGTCAGCGCAGGGCGCAAATCAACATTGTCCACCGCGATCAAATATCCCCCTATAGGGTTGTCCGAAAAACGCAGAGTATTTCGGACAAACCCCCACACATTTTTACAGAAGTTTCCGCATCACACTCCGTGATCTCATTCTCTTATGTGAGAAGAGATACACGGAGTAAGACGCATGACACATCTTGAATTCCCATCCCTGACCCAGTTCAACGACGTTTTTGCACGCGAAACATGGGACGGTCTGACCGAGCGCCGCGCCATCACCTACCGCGCCAAAATCAAGCTCCACGGCACCAACATGTCCATTTCTGTCGACACCGACGGCAGTGTCACGACACAAGCGCGCCGCACCATCATCACACCCGAGAACGACATCGACGGATTTGCCTCTTGGGCAGACCCTTCATTGGCCATCTGGGCCACAGCGCAATCCGTCGAGCGCACCACCTTCTACGGCGAATGGGCCGGGCCCAAGATCAAGAAAGGCGACGCGGTGCAGCGCACTGACAAACGTCGCTTCTACATCTTTGCTGTGGGCCTTGGCGTTGCCGCGCCACAGGAGGGGCAAAAGACCCATCGTCCGCGCATCATGATCACCGATCCGACAGACATCGCATCCCTCCTACCTCAAGGCATCGATCGCGACGAAGTTCGCGCCCTACCATTTGAGGATGAAGAGCCCATCCTGACCTTCGACTTTAACGATGAGGAGCAGGTCTCCACCATGCTCGATGCCCTCAACGAGAGTGTCGATCTGGTCGCCAAGCGCGACCCCTATATCTCACGCACCTTTGGTGTCGATCACCCGGGAGAAGGTTTTGTGCTCATTCCGCACGCCACTCTTCAAGATCCCGTCACCCTCGATGAATACGCCCGGACTGCCTTCAAGGCAAAAACCGAAAAGCATCGGGTCCGCAAGCAACCCAAGCCAGCGACCGTTCGCGAACCGCTGCCAGCAACCGCTCTGCAGTTTATCGAGACCTTCGTCACGCCCCAGCGCGTCGACCAAGCCATTGATGAGGTCTGCGGCGGGCAGCCCGACATTAAGGCGACCGGGAAAATCATCGGATGGATGACATCTGACCTGCAAAAGGAAGCAGGCGCAGAACTTGAAGCTTTGGACATTCCCTTCGATCGTCTCAAAGGCGACATCGCAGCGAAGACACGGACGCATTTCATGGCCCGGGTTCATTCGGCCCGAAACACCCTCAGCACCTAAGTGGGTTATGAGAACAGAAAAACAGACAGAAAAGATTTGCCATGAATATACTCTACGAGTTTCACGAACATATCGAAGCCCTCAGGCAGTTCCCTGCATATCTCCCTCATCTTGCCATTGCGACTGTGATCGTTGCCGTGATTGCTGTCTTTGTCTGGTTAAGTCCAAGCAAGACAGTGGAGGTCATGTCTGACGAAGAAGCTCACGCGCTCGTTAAAGAGCAACTCGCTGAGTACAATCGCAAGCGCGACAGTACAGAGGTCGATGCGCAGACCGGCAATGATAAACCCTCTCGCCCCCGCCGCAAAGAAGTCCCGACGGTGCGACCCGGTGGCGATATGTTCATAAGCAACCCACTACACCCAGCCAGCCCGCTCAATGCGGCGCATTCAAGCGGCTCTACTTCTTCCTCCGCGAGCAGTTCTTCCTCTGGAGGCAGTGACGCCAGCAGTGGTGGAGGCTCTTTCGACTAAATGCCTCAGGCATAATGCGCCGGCCCTCTTCGGGGTCGGCGTTTTTTCTTGGGGCTAACGCCTTTTGGGGCAGCAGCCCGTCCGGTTGCGGTTTTTCCTGGCGGAACCGCAAACCGGACGACCGACCGAGGAGAGATAAGATGAACACCATTTCCCGCACCCTTGCTGCATTCGCCCTCACGCTCACTGACAAAGAAGAAGCAGAGCGCCTTTTCGATTTCGCCCGTGTTTGCGAAGGACATGAGGTCCCCCGCATCGATCATTTCCAAGTCATGCAGAACCTGATGGCTGACCGCAGCACCCTGCCCGACTTTCTGCCTGAAAGCGGCCTGCACCGCAAAAGCTTTGCCCCACGCGCTGGGCGTGCCCTTGTGCGCCGCGTGTTCGACCACGCAGGTGAAGCGCCCGATTACGCCAGCTTGCTGAAAATCAATGCCAGTGCACTGCTTTGCGTCATCGAAAACCTCTCCTTGAGTAAAGTGGCGGCAGCCATCAAACCCAGTGAGGAAATCACACCCCTCTTTGTTGAGGATGAGGATGGCACGCATGGCGGCGGGCCCAATGCGATCCACCTGCCCGGCATGGTCCTTACCTATAGTCCCGTCCAAGGCTTGGGTGGCGAAACGCGCTTCGACGTCAGCCTCTGGTTGATGAATGGACAGCACAAAGATGCGAGTGCGTCTACGCGCGCAGAAGCCACGCAAATCCTGCAGGATTGGGTAACCAACCCCGCAAAAGTCTTTCAATCACACAAAGAAAACGAAACCAGCGACGTGCCGGGCGCGTAAAAGATGCCATCTTCTTAAGAGACGCATTCTCATCGCCTACCACCCCTCAAGGATGAGGGCAGAAGCCGAACAGATAATACAAGATAGAAAGGTGCGAACCATGATTTGGAGCCAGATTCAAGATAGACCAATGGCTTTTGCGGCGCGCGCAAAATACCGGGCTGACAGCCGCCGGCTGTTCCACAACCTGGAGCACATCGAAAACCTCTATTTTGCTGCCGAACATGTTTACGGTTTCAGCTATGACCTGAACCTCGATCGCGCCATTCTCACCCATGATGTCATCTATGATGAGCGCCCCCTCAAGGAACTGCGCTCCGGCAAATGGCTACTCAACAACTGCGAAGAAGATGATGGCGTATGGATTGCCTTCAATCACGTCATGAAAACAGCAAAGCCTCAGGTAGAAAAAGACAACCGAATGATCCTGCTGGACTTCGCCCGCCTGCGCCATGAGGAATACATCCTCGAGGATCGCGCAAAGATCCTGCAAGAGGCGATCTACCTCACCGGCACCTCCGAGGACGCCTTCACGCGCGCGAACATGGCCTATTTCGAATCCATCGTTCCGAACTTCGCCGAAGAGCATCTGGTAGATCTTCCTGCCTGGGAAAAAACCGCGTTCCGCGAAATCCGCGCCGGTATGCTGTTCAGTATCGAGTACTCCCGGCATCTTCTGGAAAAGGCCGCATGATCATGAAAGTATTTGCTCTAAAAGCACTCGGATTTTCCGTTACTGTCATTCTTTATTCAGCACTAATGGTCAGCCTCTACCTGAAATGGGGCGCACCAAAAGAGGGAGCGCTTACCTTCGTTGAAGGTATCGTTCTGCTGTCTATCCTTTTCCACCTGGGCGGCATTGTCCTTGTGTCAGGACGGTTTCTTTTGACAAAGATGACCTCCGTCCTGTCCAAGGCAGACTAATAAAAATCCCAAATCTCTACGGCGCAAGACGGCTCTTGACCCCCTTTAAGTGCGGGGGCAAGAAGCCCTGTCGAAAAAATACGTATAAGGCACATCAATCTATGCTGATCAATATCCTCCTCCTCGTAATGTCATGGATCTTATACCCGATTGGTCTGTTCAAGTACGGCCTATCCAAACGAGGATATTCTATAAATGATTATGCGCCTACATGGCAAAGAATCATGAATCTCGGGGTCGGCTTTGGAGCGACCTACCTGTGCTACAGTTTCGTCTACGGACGACACGAGTATGCAAAAGGGGTTCTTCGAGACTTCAAAGAATTCGATGTCATGGAAATGACCCTAACCGACCCCTTCGAAGTCTATGTGGGATTTCTCACCTGGCTCTACGATGGCATTCGATCGATCCCGCAAACTCTTGCCTATCGGATTTCTGGTACCGGCCAAACCTCCGTCAACATCTTAGGTGTCGATGTGGGCTCCGGGCTGTTGGTCCTTCTTGCCGTGATTGCCCCCTTGGTGCTTTATGTGGCGGTACAGGAATACCGTGCCTATGCCCAGCGCGCCAGACACTCATACCACCTCCGGCAATTCGAGTATGTCCTGAAAAACCACGAAAAGCTTAAGGCAAAGCACAAAGGGGCATTGACCGAAGAGCAAAGTGATGCGCTTTTATTAAAAGCCAGTCGCATGACACGGGAAGCCAAAGACCCTGGCCAATGGAAAACCATTCGGGCACCGATCACCGGGTCCGGCATGCGCGCAAAACTGGGCACCAATCCTTACCGTTGGGACAGATATGATCTGCTCTTCGCGATCGAAGGCCTGATAACGCCGGCGATTACGGCCGCCTACGCATTCTTGTTCTTCATCCCGACCTTGCTCATCATTGGCTTTTGGGTTTGCGCCTTTGTCATGATGTTCGTCATGCTGATGCCCATAGCCTGGCTCTACGGTAATGGCTTGCGGATGCGGATGCATTAAGCATAAAGCTTCGCTCAGATGAAATCATGGGTCGCTTTGGAAAGTCCAAAGCGGCCCATCTTACCTTAAATCACTAAACCGGTGCCACTCCATGAAAATCTCCTTCCCTGTAGTCGTCATTCTCGCCGTAGTCACAATGGTCTGCCTCGCAGCACTGGGCGCCGCCTACCATACTGCGATTCACGCCACGAATGCGCATTCTATCGTTGTCAAAATCTCAAACTACGGCATCGCTGGCGGCATCGTCGCTTTCATCGGGCTATTCGTCTACACGGTCTATTCGTTTTTTCTTCATCCAGTCGACGGCTCCTCCGATTCAGGCACAAATGGCACATCGTAAATCTTGATTGAAAAGGTCTTTTCCTATGCTCCCTGCAACCAATGAAACTCTTCTGGCCAGCTGCAATGCATCCGCAATCACCCCCGGCATGCTCTGGGTCGGTACACTTTGTGTGATTGCCATTGCCGTCACAATCCGCCTCTTGGCCGCCACCATGCCCTGCGAGAAAAATCATCACGCACGCTGAAGGCGGCGCCAGAGACACCGATGCCGGGCCCAAACGGGTCCGGCTATTTTTATGTAAATATCAGTCCCGACCGAACTTTTCAGCAAACGCGCTTCCGGGCGCGCGTTATCCATCCTATATTATTCTCAGTCCATGGCGAAGCCATGCTTCCCCCCCAACCCTCTATCGAGGAGTATTTACATGGACCAGACACGTCGCACACTCATCGTGACCGAAAAACCCCATCAGGCACGCAATATTGCCCCGCACTGGGTGTCGCACTATCCCAACGACACCCTCCTGCATTTCCATACCCCACCGATGGGATCATTCAAATTCAGTCTTCCGCGCGATCTACCGCTCTCAAGTGTTCCTATAATCCGCGATCCGGTTCTTCAAAGACGCCCCGCCGGAGAGCTGACCCTGCCAGGAACAACTGGCTTTGGTGAGGATTTCGGTGCAATGGCCCGATATGCGGACCACATCGTTTGCGCAACAGACTACGATCCTGCTGGATGCCGTAACTTTCTTGACCTCATGGATCACTATGAGGTCCCCACTCCCCTTTCCAAGGTGACTTGGCTCGGCCTTCTTGCCGAGGATCCAGTTACGGTGAAAGCCGGTATCGCGCGAGATTGGCGCGCCGATCACCCAGATTTTATAGCAACCGCTATGATTGGTCGGGCGCGGCAGTATTTCGATAACCTCTATGTGCTCAACGCCCTACCCGTCTTTGGCCGCACGCTTGCATTGGCGGGTATCGACCCAATCGGAGATGCTGGATTTCTATCGAAATACACCCTCCAGATGCTCTTGATGCTCACGAAGATTCCCGAACCACTCACAGGTGGAGACCTCATCGGGATGATGTCAAAAAACCCACTGGCACTCAAACGCAGCCCACTGGGATCCCCAACATCCCGCCATGAGATATTCTATTGGCTTGCAAACACCGGGTGCATCGAGATTTCCGAACAAGATCCCATTAAAGTGCGCGCCAAATACGTCCTTTCAGAACGAGGGCACCGCCTTGTGCGCCTTATACATAAGGACTGCTTTGATCCGCACCTTTGCTCAAGACTGGCAAGCTGGGGAGAAACATGGCCAGAGAGCAAGCCTGCGGTCGATCAATACATCAGAAGATTTTTTGGAAAACAAAAACGCTTCTTGCAAACCAAGACCTGACATTGAGCAAACTTCGCTCTGCGCGCTCCATTTGCGACGGCTGAAGCCTCAACCGCGCTCAAGTCGCGCGAGAAGAAGATCCAGATCAGTCCTACCCCGGTCGCTTGGGCGAGACCGGGGATAGGGCCCCGACAGGATCAAAAAGACAAGATAAGGATTTCTCTCATGGTCAATACTCCCAAGCACCGCGTCATCCTCTTCGCCCTGTCCGGCGGCTCACTGGTCTGGGACGCCGATGACAAAGCTGTCGTCGAAAAGATCGTCGAGACCGACGATCTGGCCGAGGCCATGCGCTTGACGCGCGAGGCCATTATGGCCACAGGCAGCCACTCGGCTGCGTCACTCTCCCCTGCGGTCGAGCGCTTCGACGATCTCGGTGCCTACCTCGAGGCCCAAAACTTCGGCGCCACGCTCTGTGAAGAGCTATCCCTGGGCGGCGCACAATCTTTCGGCATGACCAGTGACCTGGCCCACTGGGCCGAGATCGGGGTGCGCACGCCGCAGGACCTCGCCGACTACCTTGACGGCTGTTTCGAACGCGAGATGCAAAAGCAGGCGATGGCCGGCTGATGCGTCAGACGCCCTTTCCGGATATGCGCACTTCAAAGTGAAATAGCACTACGCCTCCGGTCCTTCCTCTCATTGGTGAGAGAAATGACAGGAGGCTCAAGATGCTACCCACACCCAAAGAAGTTCGCGCAAAATCCTTCGAGGCCATCAACCGCGACATCCTCAACGACCACCACCGCAGCGTTCTGGCGCGCGCCCTCAACAAGCGCGGCGGCCTGTGCTCCGAGGACTTCTACTTCATCCCCTGTGTAGAGGGACCCAAGGCCTGGGGGCACCTGCAATACTGGGGCTTCTTCGCCCACCGAAAAGGTGACAACCCAAACCGCCCTTTGACGAACTGGTATCTCACCAAGATGGGCCTCGCACTCGCCCACTACATCGCAAAACAAGACCAACAGGAGGCGGCCTAAGGGCCGCTTTCCCTTCACGGGCAACGCTCCAATATTATCGAAAGACAGACAGAAAGGGTCGTCGCATGTTCGCCGATCGCATCTACCCCCTCCTGTGCGCGCTGGGCTATGCCGCCCTCCTGCTGATCTCCTATATCGGCTGCGCCGTGGCCACAGCCAGTGCCGTCCTCTTTCTGATGGTGCCGAACCTGATGGCCGCCTCCGGCGTCGTGCTGGGCGCTTTCGCTTACATCTATCTGGGCAAGATCGCCTGGCGCAAAATCGAGGATCTAAAATGACCCGTGACAGACCCCAGCCTACCATCCGTGGCATCTCCATCTATCTCGAGCCATTGCCGCGCTTTGGCTTCAAAACCCAAACAGCGTTTCGGGCCTTCTTCGATGAGAAACCCATCGGCCGAGGCGCACAAGCGCACCAGCAGATCTGCCTCATGCTCGGCGGCAAAGTAGATCTCGCCGACCCAAAGGGCTTTGCGGACAGAATTGGCCAATATCTCTGCGCCAACGCCAGGGTCGCTGAAGACGCAGGTATTGTCGTGATTGCCGACAAAGGGGGGCTTCGGGCCCGCAAGATCTCCGACTGGCATTGCGATCGCATCAAAAGCGCCGTCTCGAGGATCTTGCGTCACTGACGCAGGGACCACCCCACACCCATTCTCTCGAAAGGATTTCACATGCCCTCCATCAAGACATTTCTCGTTTTCTTTATCATCTCCATGATGTCCGGACTGTCCGGCGCCATTCTGGCGATGAACGAAAACCACAACACAACACAAATCGCCCTGATCACCTTTGGGCTGTCCGCAGTGGCTTGGTCTGTCGTTCTCGGACTGACGCATCTCTACCGACGCATCGCCCTGCAAGATCTCCCTCTCTTCACACTGGGCTGGATGAGCGCTTTTGCCACCATCGTATCGGTCGGTGTCGCGGTAATCGGCGTGACCTCAGAGATCTTCCTTGCAGCGCTGTTGATGATCGGTACCGGCGTGGTGATCGGCAGCATCGAAGGCATCAGTAACCGGCTCACCCCTTACAGATAAGGTCGAGCCCGCACCGCTCCATTCTCATATTCAAGGAAAAGTCCATGCTGAAGCATATCCTGCAACCCGCTCTTATCGTTTCTCCCTACATCGGGTTCAGCCTGAATGCCGATCGTGCAGACGATGACATCGAGTTTGTCGCCCAAGTCTTCGAGAGTACGCCCGAAACCCTGAAGGTTCACGTCCTGAACGGGAGCTACAATGTGACCTTCGACAAGGACGGCACCATCGTCGACTGCATGGGCGCAGATCATCTCGGCAAGAAGGTCTTCATCCAGTGGCAGGGGGAGCAACGCAAGCACGCCCTCTCCGAGGACTTCTATTACGATATGCTCAGCCACGCCCCAGCAGAGGTGCGTGCCGAGCGCGCAGGCCCTCTCTCCGCCCCACAGTTGGCATCATCCCGATGTCTGGGCGACCTGCCTCTGTCAGGGGCCGCCCAGCGCCTCGAGATTCTTGGAGATAAGCGTTTGATGCGTTTCCTCTCCGCCGAGTATCCACAGATCGGGAGCTACGTCACATGACACTCACACGCACCACATCCGAAGCCTTCATTGCAGCGCAGATGGAAATCCGCCACGGCCGCGCGACCATCGAAACCTGCGGCTACAAGCCCCGCACCCACGGTGAGCAGCAATCCTTGGAGGCCTGCGAGGCTGGCGCAAAAAAGCGCAAGCGCCGGGCAAATGCCATGGTCGAGACCATTGAGGCAAAATCCAATCCGGAACTCACCCTGCGTCAGCTGGTCACAAAAGCCTGCGATCACCCATCAGGCGGCATTCCCATTGGCATCCGTGGCTTTCCGCCAGCCAATTCGATGGTTAAGCGCGCCATCCGCAAGGGCTACGCCACACTGACCCGCACCCCAGGTCTCGGCGGACGCTGCAACTACACCCGTCTCATCCCGACCGAAAAAGGCCAAAGCTTCGCCGCCCGAAGCTGAGCCACTGCAAAGGACATCTTAATGGATATCTACACCCGCAAGGAATACCGTGATGGACGCCTCTATGAGGCGCATCTCGCTGAGATGGGCGGTATGGTCTATGAGACGGTAACTGACATCACCCCGGGCAGTGAGCCTGCAGAGATGCATCAAGCCGAGTATCCAAAAGCCAACCTCGGACTGGCCTGTCGCGACGGCTACCTTGCAACAATGCTGCCATCAGTCCTTGATGCGCATGAACGCGCAGGGCGTTTCGGCATCACCCTTGCTGAAGCCCTGCAAGGATGCACAGCTGCTGCTACCTAAATAGGCAGGCACTTACAAAGTGTCTTAGATGGCCGGCACCCAATCGGGTGTCGGCTTTTTTCATTTAAAATCTTTCAGATGAAATGCGCGCCCTAATAAGGCCATCTTTATTGCAGACTTCTCACTTGCGTGAAGTCAGCAATGAAGCTCGGCCGAGCAATATCGGTGTTAAACAGAACGCCGTAAATTTAAACCTTTACACAAAGGACATTCTATGAAGCGACTTATGATGATCGGCACCCTGCTCGCAGGCGCTCTGACCGTTTCCGCCTGCGCCAAAGGCCCGGACTCGATTGCGCCCGTCTCGATGGGTAATGCCTTCAGCCAGGTCTCGTGCAATAGCGCCAAGCAAATGCTGGTCAACGAGCGTCAAACTCTGGCAGCCCTCGAAGCGAAGCAAAAAGGCGCCGTTGTCGGTGATGCCATTGGCGTCTTCCTGATTGCCGTCCCCGTCTCGTCCCTCACAGGGAATGATGTCGAAGGCGCTCTGGCCACTTCCAAAGGGAAAGTCATCGCTCTGGAAAATCGAACGATGCACTGTGCCTGACGAAGTGCTGTATTGACACTTTTCGGTTGGCCGGCACCCTTAGGGGTGTCGGCTTTTTTAATGTTTCATTTTAGGTGGCAATCTCAGTTGCCTGATCTTAACAGGTTGCCTTCAGGGTCATATACAGAAAACTTATCGATCAATGTAATGTCGCGATAGGGCGCACTGGTTTCCATGTAAACGATTGCACATGCCTGTTTCACTTGCGCGGCCAGAACCATCTCCTGCAAACTTGATCGCTCATAGACATCCCTGTCGAGGAGCAGGTTGAGATAACCGCGGGTCGAGCGAGCGTGACCATAAACAGCACAGTCCGCCAAAGGATCGCTGCTGATATCTAAGACGCGCGTATCGTTTTGATATTGTACATCCCTCCAGGCGCTATACGGCAAAGTTCTGAACTCATAGATGACTGCGCCTGACAGGCCAATCGCAGCAACGCAAAATACGGAAACCTGCAAAGCGCGGCGCCCAGACAAACACGCGATCCAAGCAGCAAGAGCCATTAATAGAGGTACAGAGAGCTTTAGCCGATCAAATGAGTAAGACAGGGCATGATCCATGAGGACCAAATTTTCCAACATAGGAAGAAAGGCCGCCAAGATCACAAGACCCACCGGACCTATGAGATGGCCGGTTTTGTAAAGTTTGAAAACTGCAAAAATCGCCAGAGGAACGAGAAGCCCAAAAGACACCAGATATGCGTTTGGCAAAGCTGACAGAGACCCCATTGGATCTGAAAATCCAGATCGACGCTCAGCGCGAGACAACGATGTCTCGAACATGGCCTCGAAACCAATCATCGAAGCATAATGGATCACGGTTCCGATAAGAACCAAAAGCGTAGCGCCGGCAATCGAGACCGCCAGAAGCAAATGCTCTTTGCGCTTTGCACCTTCAGACCGAAAGGCCTGAATGATAAGGATCGACGTTAGTCCCGCATTGAACACATATCCAGTCCACTCCAGAAGCGCAAATCCACCACAGAGAACGGCGATCCCAAATATGGAGAGAGGCCGTAATCCGAAGGCTTGATGTCGCAAGAACATCAGACAGGCGCCCACAAAGAATACTTGGCTCACAGAATGCGCCCAATACACTGCACCATGGGTTAGCAAGGCTTCGCTTGACCACAGGTAACACCCTGCCAGTAGAGACGACACCATCCAGGTTCCAGCAAATGGCACTCGATCTTTCGAAGGGATCAACCTCATGACTTCACGCATCAAGAACAGCATCACAAATGCAGTGGCGAGCCCCAATAGGGCGTTAAAAACAATCAAACTGCTGGCTGAAACCTGAACTCCAAAAATCGAAAGAGCAGCAAGAGGTCCAACAAATCCTGCGGGGGGAAATGATGTATAAATCAAACCTCCCCCTTTGGTTGGAGGCGTTGCTCCCCATAGAAGGGTGTCACCGACAAGCGGATCAAGAACCACCGAAGGCAGTAATGCATGCGATGCGATCGGAGCCTCAGATAGGACCTTCATTGTCCAAGCGGCGTGGTATGTCGCCTCCAGTGAAGGCGCACCGCTCTGTAGTGTTAACTCATCCAGGCGGAAGAGTACGCTGGCCATCCACACCAGTGCCAACGCCGCGAATGCAACTATACGCACATAGTGACTACGTCCTAAAGATGAGACTGATATGATAATGAACCTCGTGATTTATAGCGACCTGAAATAGATTAAGAATATGAGTCCAACCACGGCACGCCAGAAGCATCCCTCAGAAAGAAGTCCTTTAGGGGAATAATGTCGAAGGCGCTGTGGCAACCTCCAAGGGGAAAGTCATCGCTCTGGAAAACAGGACCATGTCTTGTGCCTAATTGATCTTCATTTCAGGACAGTTCCTGTTTGATAGCCTACGGATGGCCGGCACCCTTAGAGGTGTCGGCTTTTTCTTTGCGGGCTCTGCCCATACAGTTTCCTTAACGATGCTCTGTCTGTCTTTCTGTCATCAGAGTTGCGAAATCTCCCACATAGATCACACGCTATCTGGCGGAGGTGAGATTTACCCGTCTTGCCCGAGTGGGCTTAGCGGGGGCTGGCGCCCCCGCCCCCCACATGATTTCAAAACACCCAAAACAATTACCTCATCGCCGCCGGGAGCGATTGCCGCTGGTGACGCGCCTCGCGGGGAGAATCCCCACGCCTGGGTGCCACGCTGGCCCAGGTCCAATTATTTCTCTCTTAAGAAAAACTGGTCTTGACCCCCGCCTGCGGGTCAAGACCTTGCATCTTGCCTGACGGCCAACCCTTCCGGGTAGGCCCTCATCCAAGAACGAGCAATGCGAGGAAGGCCCAAAGGGCCCCAGCGGCATCGCAAGCGATCAGGTTTTTATCAATCACACGGCGCGTTGCACCCGGTATAAATCTGGAAGGGAAAAATCGAGGGGATGGAAATTTGGACGATGCTCGTTCCCGGTCCTCATTGATGAGACCGGGCCCGGGCCCCGCCAAGAGAGATTGGGAGAATATCAGATGTCGATGAATATCTTTGCTGCACGCTTCGAAGAAGATGAAGAATACGGTCAGGTTCTCAGAGGTGTTCTGGATGCCAAGCATTGGGAAATGGACATGGTAGCCGAGGACGCAGATGACCGCATCGAGCGCGGTGAGAGTGCCTTCATCGACAACCCCGACTACATCCCCGGGGCGGGCCTAAATATGGCGAACGACAATGTCGCCACAATGCTGAATCAGCTCGGCTTCAAGATCGGCCCAGACGGTTATGTCGACATCGCGATCGATGATCTTCACCCCGCCGTCATGCGCGGGCTGAATGGCCGCGCAGCACGCCACACCGAAAGCCCAGTCGCGTACCGCGCTGATGGTGGGTGCCAGGTCGTGGATTGCGGGATCCCTCCCGGCTACATGATCAAGCGGCTCACCGATCTGCTGACGGTCATGGATACCGGTCGCAAACATGGCGCCACTCACGTGACTTTCGCGTGAGGGGTCTGCCACCTGCCAAATCTCAAATCAGGAGCATCTACATGCGCGCCCGCCTCACAACTCTGTTCGCCTGCCTGTGTAGGCTCACCCATATCTCCCTGGTTGTCGCTGTGATTATCGAGGCCCTATGTCTCATGATCACTGTTGCGCTGGGGCTTGACATGCTCACCACAGTCTTCGCCGGACTTCTGGCCCTCAGCACCACCAAGGCCAGCGTGCTGCGCCTAATCCAGATGAATACAACAGGAGCACCAGCATGAGCGGGGTCTTGTTCACTGTGGCGACAATCCTTCTCTTCGTCGCCGTCGCAATCTTTGCCTCCGTGGCCTGGCTCTCTATAAGAGCCGCACGCGACGCCCATCATCACTTCTTGGAAAGGTAACACCATGCGCTTCATCATTGCCATCTGTGTCGCTGGCCTCCTGGGCCTTCCCTACATCGGGACCGAGCCGAAGACGGCAGGCCTCATCATGGCGTTCACTGTCGGCGGCGCCTGCATCATCTATCTTATTGAGCTTGTCATCCACCGCCTCCGAAATGTTCAGGAGAAACGTGAGAACAAAACTTTCAGTGAGCGAATGGATGCTGAGCGCCGCGCCCGTGAGGCGAAAGATCCCGATATCTACACCCGCATGGATGCCGAAACGATTCCGTTCTGAAAACATTTTCGATGCTCATCTCCCTTTTTAAGAAGGGAGATGCGCCCCTAAAACGGGTTGATCTCTAAAAATAAAAAAAACAGACAGAAGGTCTAAATAATATGTTTTTCAATATCGCTATTTTCGTTTTAGGTATGATCGTCGGACCCACAGCCCTCCTGATCCTTGCAGCAAAGTTCAAGAAGCAGCCTGCGCCCTCAGAACCCCTTCGCCCGACGCGCGAAGAACTCATCCAATGTGTCGAGTTTCTACGTGACCGGCTGCGCCATATTGAGGCCAGCTCCGGACAACGCGTCATCTCCGAACTGGCACGCCGCGCCCAGGATAAGGCCGCCAGCACGCTTCAAGGAGACATCGATGCTGCAGCATGATCCCAAATATATCATCCTGCGTCACAGCCTTCGCAACTATGAAAACTTGCGTCAAACACGCAGCCTGCTGGACCGCATGGCCGAGCGCGCCAATGAAGATGCGCTCTACTGCGCCTTCATGCATGACTGGCTTGAAAACGGCGGTACGATTGCGCTTCGAGATCTCCTATCTCCCTTTGGGGACTTCATGGGCGATCTCGAGAACTTCAATCTCTTTTGCGCCTTAGACAGTGCCCACCCGCACTGCTTCGCCCCCGTGGGGCAAGAAAGAACAGTTGAGCATATCTCGCCCCCTTCTTGAGTGAAGGGGCGATATCGCCTCAACACCAAACAGGAGAATGAGAATGTCGCTGCAGCCTCAAACCTTTCATCCCGAGCTGGATGCCATTTTCGACGACGCGCAAGACAAAGGCGTATCGGTCAGCTTTGGTGAGCGCAACTTTGTCTTGCTCAGCCAGAAGAGCTTCGATGTTCTGCTCAAGGGCACCACGACGACAGCAGATATGGTCCAGCATGTGGCCGTGCCCCGCGTCGACAAGCCGATCACCTACATCCTGTCCCGTGAGGCTTTCGATGATCTGGTCGAGCTTCACAAAACCCTGATCAGTCTCATTGACGCTCAGGCTCGTCTTCGCCGCCCTCATTAAGGAAAAACATCATGGCTCAGAAATCCGCATTTCAAAAACGTCTCGATGCCAAAATGCGCGCCAAGCGCGGCGGCACCCCCTTGAACAAAACTTCAGCACCGGCGCCTGTGACGCCCAGCGCTGAAGAGTTGGAAGCCGCAGGCTACCTGCACCCCAGCCGCTATCCCGAACATCCTGTCATCACCAAAGGTCAGGTGCATGGGGGCATTTGCAACCGCACAGCTTGCGACCGAGGCAATGCCACCTTCTGGAATATCTATACCCATGGCTTTTATTGCAGATCTTGCGGGCCGAGCCTGAACACGCGTGACAGCGCCATCTGCGCCCCGGTCGACGAAAAGCCCTCGGCTGAAGAAATGAACGATCGAGAATTCCACGCCACTATGCGCGCCGAGGCGCAAAAATGGATCATGACGCGCGGCTATATCTGATCCAATACCCGTAAAAACAATCTCTCCTGTAAAGCCGACTCTCTATGAGGGTCGGCTTTTTTTATTGTTCATAGTCAAATGCTTATGAACAAAAATCAGGATTTTTGCAGTCGGATTTTCAATAGGTGAAATCCCGAAACTGAAAAAGTTCCCGATTTTTTCGCTTTTTCTTCCTACCCGTTTCCGTCGCGCTGAGGCCGCACCCAATTCCTCATTACCGACGATGAAACAAGACGCCAAAGGTTATCCCGTAATGAATTTTTCCCGCCGTTCTTTCCTGTCCCAAGGTGCTGCAATCTTGGGTGCCGCAGCTGCCACAACCACCCTCGCCGCACCTGCGCTGGCCCTGACCAACCCAACAGTTGCCCTGCAATGCGCCCACACCGGGCGCTCTTGCGCCATCGAGAACTATGACGGCGCGCTGTCCACCAGTGAGGCCAATGCTTTCCGGGCTGTAACCCGCGACTGGCGCGCCAATAAAGTATTTGGCATGGACCTGCGCCTGGTCGATATCCTGTCGGACATCTCCAAGAAGGCAAAGTCCGAAGTCACGACCTCGCTGATCTCCGGATATCGCACCCCTGGCACCAATATGAAACTTAATGGCACAGCTACGGGTTCGCTCCATATGAAGGGCAAAGCAATGGATATCCGCTATCCTGGCCTGTCGACCCGGGAACTGCGTGATATCGCCAGATCACTTCGTGCCGGTGGTGTTGGATACTACCCCCAGCGGCACAATCTTTTCGTCCATGTCGACACGGGTCGCGTTCGCTACTGGTGACCATGGGCGGTTCCGCAGGAGGTTAATCCCCTCCCTGACCTGCCGCGTGAACACAGAGCCGGTCTCCCAAAGGGAGGCCGGCTCTTTTACATCGGACATCATTCATGGTGAATGACTTAAATATCAAAGACTTGGAAAGATATTCAGCATTGTCCGAATGTCCTCGTAGGCGAGACATTCGCACAAACGCTTGAAGGAGAAAGACATGGACTGGATCATTGGACTGGCGCTGCTTGTTACCTGCATCATCGCGATTCAAGCGCTTTTGGGCAGCAAGCTGCCGTCCTCTTTCAAGGGTGGAGCCTATGTGATCGACGGCGATACAATCGAAGTGAATGGCGAGCGCATCCGCCTGTTTGGTATGGATGCCCCCGAAATGGGTCAAAGCCAGGGTCCTGCAGCCAAGAAGGCTCTCATCTCCATGACCCAAAACCACGTCGTCAAAGTCTATCCGGTCGACATTGACCGCTACGACCGCTTGGTCGCCCGCGTCATTCGCGCCGATGGCAAAGATCTGTCTGAGATGATGGTCGCAAATGGTCTTGCAGTAGCCTCGACCCGCTACTCCAAGAAATATCTCCAGGCACAAGCGAATGCCCGTCGGAACAATCTTGGCTTCTGGGCCATGGGTGGCATCCAGGACGCCGCCGCCTACCGGCGCACAGCTCAATAATACTTAAACGAGGAAAAGTTCATGTCAGCTCAGCCGCTTTATGAAATTAGCAATCCAACAGGCATGTGGCGCTGCACGCGTTCAACTTTCCGACAGTTTGTCGTAGGCGAAACATACCCTTGCCTGCCTGACAAAAGCGGCACCGGATATCGCATCTACCCCGAACTCGAAATCTGTGCATGGTCTCCCTACTGGGTGCCTAAAAAGGGCAGGTTCTGCTATGAGAGCAAACAGCTCGACTTCGTCTTCGTGGGACCAATTCCAGCGACCGAAAAAGCCGAGATGATCTCGAAACGCGACACGACATTGCCCAAAAACAACGCGCATATTAGCTTTCCGCTAACCTTCGAAGAAGAGGCGCGGCAGGCGCCCTCGCCTCGAAAGAAATCGAAAATCTCAGGCTTCATCCAAAAGATCGGCGACCTCGCTCACAACCATGCCAGAGACCTGACATTCTTCGGCTTGGGTGTTATCGCCACTCTTCTTGCAATCTTCTCCCTTTAAAACAGAATGTTTGGCCGGCCACCCAAAAGGGTGCGCCGGCTTTTCCTTTTCAGATGGTGCTTGAGGGGTGGGTCCATATCTCCATGAGAGATGTCGCGCTTCCCGTCTGACCAAGTGGATCGGGTAAAAAGGTTGAGTGGAAAATATGACCGAACGCAAAGTCGCTTCTTCGTAAATACGAAGCGACTTAGCGATCAATCATCCAGACGAGGAAAAGCTCATGATCCAACACATGTCCAACATTCTCGGTGTCACACCGGCAGAGATCACTGAAGCCCTGACCCTCTTTGGCTATGCCCTGGGTGGCGCCGCCTTCGGCCTGATCATCGTCCTGACCCTCTTCGCTGCAGCACCGCTCATCGGCAAAGGCTTGCGCTTCGCCCAGCGCCTCGCAGCAAATCCATCCGTGGCGCCGCAAGCGGTCCCAGCGCAGTAAAATCCCCGAACAGCCGACCCTCAAGAGGGTAAAACAAACGGCCCTTTCGTCGCCGGTCCCATTGGTGAGACCGGCGCCAAAACGGCGCGCCAGAAAAAAAAGGAAGACAAAGATGCGTATCAAAACCCTCCAAGAAGCCCTTCGCCCTCTGGCCGCCATTGCTGACGCTTATGAAGCAGACGGTCTCGATGAGGCACGCCCCTCCTGGGGCAACGATGATGTTCCGGAAAAAATCGAACTCTTCCAAGGCCGTGGCGGCCGCGAACTTCTGACACTGGCGCACGCCTTTGCTGCACGCGAAGCCCTGCGCACAGGTGAAGGTCTCGTGGAAGCCCTCGAACCCTTTACCAATATCTCGCGCGCCTATGACGCAAATGAACTCGACGACGAAGCGCGCAAGTTCTGGGGTGAGCGCCTCCAGCACCGCAACACCACGCCCCTTGCCGAGATCGAAATCTTTACGGGTCGTGGCGGCGGTCGCCTTCTGACCCTGGCCGACGCTGTCGACGGCCACACCACATACCTGCAGGCACGCGAAGACGCACGCCGCAGCGCATGATCACCGCCAGGTGCTGGCCATCTCGGCACCTGGGAAACAACAACAAAACAGACTGAATAACGGCAGAACCCTAAGCCGCTTCTTCGCTTTTGCGAAGCGGCTGAGGGATCAGCCAACAAAACAAAAAAAGAGAGAGATCAC
>Ga0066860_10000045_pt1 | contig 56724 bp, 54 predicted proteins | sample ETN07SmetaG_FD_65601 | JGI IMG/M metagenome (GOLD analysis project Ga0066860, IMG submission 65601) | Marine microbial and viral communities from oxygen minimum zone, Eastern Pacific Ocean - ETNP2014F14-07SV275 | ecosystem: Environmental > Aquatic > Marine > Oceanic ... | reverse complement strand
ATATTTCTCATCAGTTCGATGAACAGGCCAGGCCGGTGAATGTGCGCCACGGGCGAGCCCGTTCGCCCGCTCCAGGTCTTCTGGCAAGTCCGGCAGCGCCAGCGGCGCGCTCCGGTGCGTGTCGTTCCCCACGATGACCGTTCGGAGCTGGCGCAGCGCGGGCAGACGCCCTTCGCCGCGGCTGCGTCGATCTCCACCACCGCTTCCGCGCGCCTTCGTGCCGTCGCCAATGCGACTTCGGCCTCGATGATCTTCCGGGGAGGCAAGTTGGCGATCGACGACAAGAGGGCGTCGATGACGAACCGAGGGGTGTAGTGCATGCTGTGGGATCTCCGTCTGTGCGCGGAGAGACAATGTTGGCCGATTACGGCAAAAGCGAAGCAACACCAACACGATTTTCAGACATAGCCGACCACAGGGATTCTGAAAGACTTGGTGTGGCTCGCTCACGAAGAACCTTAATAGCTTCGCAGGGCAGATAGAAGCGCGTCGCAACACGTATCGGTCGAATTATATTTGGCGGAGCTCGTACGATCAGATCTCAATCAACACGTGTCGGAAGCATCTCTAAGTTTTGCAGCCCCACTTCTGTGCCTAATTGCGTAAGAATAAGCTTGAATAGTGGAGTTTCTAAAGCATGAAAATTTCGGATAATATCAAGTCCGGTCAGACTTTTGCAGCGGGCATAGACTGCTTCCAAGTAGGAACATGGATGGCGACAGACGTAACGCATGCTGCCAAGAACTTCACTTTGAAATCCCCGCGATTCGCACTCGAAAGCGTTCATGGCGGAGGGACACTTACCGACGACGCCATAGAGCGTGCAGTCTTCCAGGGTTTGACTTCGATCATTATTGCATTGAGCGTGCGGACGAAGGAGGAATTTCTTCTTTCAGGGGGACTCCTTCTTGGCATAGATGATTACTGGCTTGACCCAAAGATAAATACATCCGTTCTTACAAATGCACCTGAAGTAAAAGCCCAGAACCTTTCTCCTCAAGAGCTTAAAAAATTAATGATGGACATCACCGTCAAAGCGCTCACCGTTGGAGAAATTGAAGGACGCATTATCAGTAATTCGAGGCGTGAATTTAAAGCTTTTAGTGATGCAGAAATGATGTCTGTTAATATTGCCATGACTAATTACGTATACGACCGACTTCTTTTCGCAAGAGGGGGTGAACATCAGCCAAATATTGATCCAAGCGACTACTACGATCACTTCAACGGGCGATGTCCTTCCTTTATGTCCATTGGGTGCACCTCAGAATTAAGGCGCAAAATGCCAGAGCATAATATCAAGGTTAATAAAATAATTCCTGAATTTTAATTGACTTAAGTATAAATCTCTTGGTGGAACCGCCTCAAGCTACAGATTGCTCTTTTGTATGGCTTAACAGTATGCCCAGGTCAGGAAAAACCAGGACACATCCATACCGCAGGCGAGGGCAGGCCGGACCGATGAACCGATTCACCCATTAGAGGCGTAATCTGCGGACCTGGAGAAATCGACCCTATGTCCTCAGAGACTAAGAACCCTCCGGCGACGAGAATATCAAATTGAACACCTTCTTCTTCATCTTGTGCTTCAGTGTCATTGTTTTCGCCATTGTTGTCCGGTCATTTTCCGATGCTCTGGAGCGTAGCCAATGGGGCAAAGAGACAGCAAGCGGTCACTCCTTTCGCGCACTGCCCCTTCTCAACAAATCGGAGCAGCGCGTACATGCCGACCTCGTCGAGGTCGTGCCTCAGGTCTTTGGGCGGCGCGCCCACCTTTTGACTCAGGTTTCCTACGGCGAATTCCTGAAAGGCAGTACCTTCGCGGCCACGGCCACGATTAACCAGAAACGCGCTGACTTCGTAATTGCTGATGAAGAATTCAATGTGTGCTGCGTCATCGAATATCAAGGCAGCGGTCACTGGGGGAGATCATCTGGATCCGCCAGGGACGCCGAGAAAAGAGACGGCCGAAAGCGGGAGGCATTGAAAAGTGCAGGCATCCCGCTCGTGGAGCTCCGGGCCTCAGCTAAGCGCCCGGAGATCCTCACAGAGCTGCGCAAGAAAAATCCCATCACAGCTTCCAATCCAAGCAAAAAGCTCTCGCCTCGTTCAGGCTCAGCTCCTCTTGAACCTATATCGAGTCCAAACATCATAAGGCTGGATCAAGATTATTAAGAACTTTGACGATCAATCTGCTTCCCATGACTCCAGCATGATCTCTGGTCATAAGAATCCTGTTCCACTCGCCTTCCTATTGATGGCCTCCGCACTTTTACCGGAGCCGGCATTTGCTCTCTCCTACAGCAAGCCTGTGGAATGCAGAGTGCCGTGGATGATCGCTCTCCCCTGGATCCTTGCATCACTGTATCTTGCCAGTGCGGTCTGGGCTTCTTGCCTCATTCACGCCCGGCGATGGCGCGCACTGATCGCGCCAGCCGGTCTCTTTGGTCTCGTGATGACGATCGACGCTATGATCGTCTTCTTGATCGAGCCGGAGAACAGCCCCTATGGACTGATCAGCCTGAACGCTATCCTCGGGCAGGTCTGTGCAGACTACCGGTAGGCGAGAATTGCCCAAGTCCTGAAAAACCAGCACAGGCCGGGACCTTGTGGGCGCGTGCCGGGCGAACGGATTCGCTACCACCGCCATGTGGGTCGGGCTCTCTTCCGTCAGAAGCAAGACAAGAAGCCGAGCGTTCCGGCCATGCGGCCCCTTACGTGATGTTTGACAAATTGCCTACTATGTATTACATCAGGAGCAGTTAGGAGAGCGCGACATGACTCATCAATCCACCGAAACCGCCGATACACCGATCAAGCGCCGCCTGGCCTTGGTCTTAGAGAGCATGCGTGGGCTTCACCTTCTGGAGCGTAAATCCGAGACGGTGACAGCACGGATCAACCCTAAGCTCCTCCGGCTTGCGAAGGAGCGCGCCGGGGTCGACGCCAACAGCGCCCTTGTCGAACTTGCGATCGCCAACCTTGCGGCCGAGGATGGCTTTCCTGAAGCCTTCGCGCGCGCCCGAGGGCGCGTTTCGGCAGACATCGACCTTAGCATCTGAGCGAGACTATTCTTGGATATCCGCAAGGTCCTGCGCGCAACACGTGCCGCGCGCCGAACGCGTACGCTTCCCACTCGATCTGACAAGGATCTGATGCTCCTGGAAGATCTCCCCGAGGCCGGAGATGCGATCATGCTTGATGCTTGCGTCTACATAGATCAACTCCAGGGAAAGGTGCCTGCCGCGGCCGAGGCGCGCATCACCGCGCGCAGCATCTTCCATTCGAGCTTGGCACTCTCTGAGATCTGCTTTCCCTTCGGCCGCCTCGATCCGGCTGATGCGCGCACAGCATCAGCCCTTCGCGCTATTGAAGATCTGATCTCCGCCGTTCCCGGGCGCCGCATCATGTCGGTGTCGCCCGATGCGCAAGCCAGGGGCGCAATCCTGGCCGGGGTCATGGCCAGAGAGTTGGGCTTCACCGAAGGCCAGCGCCGCAAATGCTTGATGGATGCCATGCTGGCTGCGCAGGCGTCCCAGGAGCAGCTTCTTCTCATCACGCGGAACGTGGCCGATTTCGACCGACTCAGCCAACTCGCCCCCAAGCTCAAGGTCGCCTTCTACCGGACCTGATCTCGACATGGGCACTCCACCCTGTCCTTCGCGTGAAGAGGGGCGGCGCCGTAGGCAGCAACGTGCTTTGTCATCGGAAACGATCCTCTTGTTTCCGCTATGGAGATGGGGCTCAGGCGAGGGTGTCTCTCAGATATCGACCGAGCCCGCCCAGGCTCCGAGAAGCCAGGACACATTGCTTTCTACTGAAGCTTCCTCGCACCCATCTCCCTCTCAGCCCAGTGAAGGAAAGCCCGTGAGCATCACCATCGTCACCGTCATTATTACCATCGCCGTCTTTCTCGTGATTATTGCCGCTATTCTCATGATTGGTGTTGTCGCTCTTCAAAAACCTAAGGGAAATCAATCTGTAAAATCCGCATATCCGTGTGTCTGCGCTCCGTCCAAGTAAGCAAAAACCAGATCACCTCTCGCGATGTTTTAGGCGTGCTCATTCGATACCACTTACTTACTGAGACGGTAAATATCCCGATATCGGGATAGGTCACTAATGCAACAGTCAAAGGATTCAGCATGCTCAATAAGATCGTTTTCACCCTCTTCTTAGGATCTGCCGTTTTTCTGGAAATCGTTTGGCGCCTGATTGTCATCTTATCAGCCGCCGCCTCCACAACCATTATCATTGCCGGCCCAATCTACGCCATTGCTAACGCAGACTGGCGAGCTCTCCCGATTGCTCTCTTGGCGCTGCCTTTTAACATCTGGTCCCAGAGGGCTTTCTATAATAACTTCGACGGCCAGGTCGCAGACGCAGTTATGGATTTGGGGGACCGCCTCCAGCGCCACCACCTTACTGCGTAAAAGCATTCAAGATCCGCCCAGGTTCCAGAAAACCAGGACACATCCCAATCCGCTGGGCGCGAGTAAATCGATTATTTTTGAAATGTCGCTCGACCTGCGGTCCGATACGTCCCGTCCATAACGGCAGATCGAACAAGATCTTCCACCCGCAGTCTGTCCGCCCTCTGCACGAAGCCAAGCCTGTCGGCAGCATTTAAGGAAGGCTGATCACCGCCTCAAAGCCCTGGCCCACAGGGCTGATATGGCAAGTTGGTGGCAGACAACTGGAAGTAGAACAAGTTCCAAAGAACCAGCCCACACCGCTGGTGAAGAATTTTTGAAAAGCAGTCGACGGAACCAAGTTCATACCAGTCAGTAAGAGAACTCCCTCAAGCTAAGGCACCCAAAGCAAAGGCTCGTAAGCGATCATCATACTGCGGCGCTCGTCGGCTTCAGTATGGATAAAAGGTTCAGGACTTAAGCAACGGGATGTCACTTGATTTTTTGGAAAAAAAGGAAATCGCATGCCTGCATTGTTAACTTGGATTTGGAAAGCTCTTCAGCAGAACGGATATAGCTCCGCGCCCCTCAGAGATACTTATCTCGATAATCACGATATGGGCGGCTTCCTCCCCTTATATGATTTCCGCGAAATTATGAACAATTTCGACACCAGGTTCATGATGGATCTCCCATATGATGGCGGAAGTTCGATAACCGAGGACAATCATGTTGCGCTGGAGATTGCGCAACAATTTGATTTACGGCCGGATTGGACGTTTAGCAGACCTAAATACAAAATCGACTCTACTATTGGTAGCAGAACACTTCGAACCAGCGAATTTTGCGCTCTACTAATTCGCTTGAGACAAATGGGGTTTGCTGGCGATCCATCTCCTTGGGTTGACGCCCTCCGTCCTGAAATTAGAAAGATGTCATTTCTCACTCAGTCTGAACTCGACGTCTATTGGTTCCGAGATCGTCTAAAAAAATTCCCACCGTTGACCCTTGGAGGCGATGAATCGCATCGACCTTGGGACGATGAATTGGAAGTTTCGAGCGGTGCGAATCCTTTCATTCAGATGTGGTTGGGACCAGACAACGAAGTCACATCACTCAGCTTTATGAGCCAGTCGGAGAAAAAGCGTCGCTTCCTATGAGATCACGTCGCACCCCCCCCCCCTCAACTCCTTGGCGGTGCGGCGCAGACGGGCGGTCACGACACTGATCACCAATGTTGCCTATTGCAGCTAACACCTCTCATGAGGTCAAGGAAAGCTTAGCGCATTGATCAGAACGACTGACAGTCGAGAGCATAACCAATTTGTTCTGGGCACGATTTTAAAAAGATGTGAGTAGAAATGAGAAGTGAAATAAAAAAGCATGTAATTAATTACATCAAAAGCAACAGGATCAAGATATCAATATTTACGTCTATTTTTCTCGGCGTGTTTCTTTCATTTCTTGAGCAAAACGCCAGACTTGTGATTACTTATGTCCTGACTGCTGGCCTCATAGGTGCCCTCGGCGCCATTGTTAAAATGAACATTGAAAAAGATTACAGGTTCATGTGGCATTGCAGGGATTTAATTACGCTCGCTGTATTGGGGGCTGCCTGCTTCATCCTTTTCGATGATCCCCAAGTAATATCGGGATTTATGTTCGGGATTTTGGTCTTTGATGTCGCGGATCTGCTAAAGAAGACAAGAATTCTTCTTCATTCAATCGAATCTGGGGATAAAATTCATACCGATCGTCAGAATGATTACTGCGTGATGATGATGGCTCTTCTGATGCTACCAGTGCGAGCTCACAGAGGACTATCCGGAGTCACAGAGAATGCACGTTGCAAAATTCATCAAGGCGGCGAAGCTGCCTTCAATGCCTACAAGATGAGCTCTGATATTATCGGAGGATTTTCAAGGATATTGGTTTTTGGAGGTATATCCCTATTCCTGATGCGCGAGTCTTATGACATGTGGGTGTCTTTCGGATCAATAGTGGGGTCTATCACGATTGCTCTCGCCTTGGTAATATTCCTTGGTTTCATATTTTACATGAGGCTCGCCCTGGCATATGCCCTTGTATCCCTGCAAGAGGTTATGCCACCCAATGAAGAGTTTTTTGATGGAACAAAGGTCACTGACCTCGCCACGGTCGAAAAGGCTATCATATTTCTCGTAGCAATAGTTTTTGGGACCGTCTCTACTATGCTTGCATTGATCGATATTGCTGGCGGGCTATAAATGTCTAATATGCACTATTCTAAGCTTCGCTAAAGTCGAGGAAAACCAGAGCAGATCTCTACCATAAGCGAGGGCAGACTTGACCGATTAACCGGTTCATCACATAGGGGCGCAAACTACAGACCTGAAAGAATCTACCCTATGTCCCCAGAGGGGACGAATCCTCCTGTGACGAGAATATCAAATTGAACACCTTTTTCTTCATCTTGTGCTTCAACGTCATTGCCTTCGCCATTGTTGCCCGGGCGCTTTCCTATGCTCTGGAGCGCAACTAATGGGGCAAAGTGACGGCAAAAGGACACTCCTTTCGCGCGCTGCCCCTTCTCAACAAAACAGAGCAGCGCATACTGATTGTCGACGCAGAATTTTATGTGTGCTGCGTCATCGAATATCAAGGCAGCGGTCACTGGGCAGGATCATCCGGATCTGCCAGGAACGCCGAGAAAAGAGATGGCCAAAGCGGGAGGCATTGAAAAGTGCAGGCATCCCGCTTGTGGAGATCAGGGCCTCAGTTGAACGCGCGGAGATATTCACAGAGCTACGCAAGAAAAACCCTGTCACAGCTACTCAGCAGATCGGAAGGCTCGCACATCGTTCAGGCTCATATCCTCTTGAAGACGTATCCAGTCCAAACATCATAAGGCTGGATCAAGATCATCAAGAGCGTTGACGATCAATCCACTTCCCATGGCTCCAGCATGGCTTTTTGCCGCAAGAACCATGTCCCAGTCGCAATTCTATTAATCGTCTCCGCTGTTCAGCAGCGAAGACCAGGATCACCCTGATGTCGGCCCCAGCCAATGCCGAAAAGTCTTCAAGGATTCCACCCTACTTATGCCCGACTACAGTCGAGACACAATCATGCGGCGCATGTCGGGATCCTGGAGCAAGCGGTCGATGATTGGCGAGGCCACCTCCTCAGGATACCGCATCGGATAGCCCACGCATATATCGCGGACCCGGCCGAACATCGCCTCACGACCGGCTGCGCGCAGCTCGGTAATGCGTGACTCTCCGGAAACGCGGGCAACGACCTTCTCGATCGACACTCCGGTTTCAGCCGTGATCAGGTCGATGGTTCTCTGTCCCTCGAAACACTCCCAGCCACCGTTCACGAAGGTTGGGGTATTTGGAGAGGGTCGCAAGATCATCATAATCGGACGCTTGCCCATGCGAGTGAGCCACTTCGCGGTCCGCTTCTGCTTTGTCAGCCCGTCGAACGATCCGTGTCGGTATTTTTTCTCCCGGGCCGTGCCGCGCAGGAAGTATTCGGCCTTCGGCTTTTCCTGTGGCCCTGGCCGCAGGTCCTTGGGCAGCGCTGCGATCAGGGTATCCCAGTCGCGGCTCAGTTCACCTGGCATTGCAGCATTGTAGGGGATCGTCATCAGCGCTTCGTTTATGGCGCCCAGGGCTGAATGCGACAGGTTCTCGAATTTGTGCCCATCATTGATATCGAATCCAAAGAGATGATGTGACAGGATGTCAGCACCCTCGTCAGGGACTTCTGCGCGCGGATGAAGCTCGGCAAATGTCGCCGTAATGTGGTCTGGATAAGACCCGCGCGGCAAGAGCAGGTGATCATAAAACGCCTCCGCACAGCCCTCTACGGTCGCCGGCACAGCAGGCGTGAGGGGCTCATGGCACAGCCCCAGCAGGTCGTCGAAGGTTCCTTGTACGGTCATACACAGGAAAGGGGTTCAACCTTGACGGAGCGGAAATCGAACCCTGCTGGGAATTGGAAAAATGCTGCGGTGACCGTTGACAATTGCCAGGATGACAAGGCGCGATACAGCAGAGGCTGTTCGACAGGCGACAGCAATGTCGACCCGGCGTAGCTACCCGGGCCGCCATGAGGCAGATCCCGTTGTGGAGGCTCAGGCGGAGTCGGAAGAGGTGATCATGCATCGCGATATCGAGATGTCCGCCCGGATTATTTAAACCCAGGACAGATGATCCACACTTCGCCCCTGTGACCGGCCCTGATGGTTGGCCACGAAGAGGGTCCGAGTGGCTTAATTCTGATTTACTCCAAGCCGAAAAACAGGGTGATCTCGAATGCGTTTCTCTTTCGGCTTTGCGTCATCGAACCGATATCCTTTGCAGGCAATAATTGGAGTAAAGCATGTATAATTTCGGTGCCGAGAAAAGCCTGTTAACTACGGAAGAGCCCTGGGAGCATGACATCACCCTCTTCATCAATGTCGACGCCGCACCAAAGGGTGCCCCATCCGAAATTTCGGGAGAAATAACCGGGTTCTTCCGCGACTTCGATAACCGTGCCGGGATTTTCTTGCTCTGCGAGGACGATGGAGAGTTAGATACCGTCGGCATTCCGGTCGACGTTGTCGTGGGATATCGTATCTCCGATCTGCCTGACCAATGGGCTGAGGAGGATCGCGCTTACTTGAAGGGAGATCGGGCAGAGTTCCTTGAGATGGTGAAGGATGATGTTTCCTTCCTCATGAGGGGCGGTGATCCTGATCTTTCGGAGGCTTGCTTCACCGATTGCGAAGAAACTATTCCCAACTGGTCGGACCTGAAACGCCTGGAAACGTGGCGGCGCGCCTGTCCTGAGATCCGGGGATGGTATGAAAGCCCGGAGATATTCCTGATCGTAGGTCTGGCCGCCACACTCGACCTCGACACAACCTCACGTGCCCAACGCCTCCTTGGGGTCCTTGAAAATCTGCAGAGTTTGCTTGGTGACGCTGAGACCGCCGCCGCGCTTGCGCAGGTCCCGACTGACGTCGAAGGAATGCGCCTTGCAGCAAGCGCACTGAATCATGCAGGCATCCATCCAATGCGCGGGATCTTGTTTTCCCTGCTTGCAGATGGGGGTAGCTTCGGCTCGGAAACATCTCCAGCGCTGACAGCGATCGAAGAGGGTATGAAAGATCGCTACGCCTATAGAAATCGTAGCGGCATCTTTCACTGATGGTCTTTTAATCCGAACCACCGATCGGCTTTGGTCGCCGCGGAGTGGCCCGCCCAGGTTCCGGAAAAACAGGACACATCTCCAGGCGACAAACGAGCTTGCAGACCCCACAAATTTTTGTGACGGCAAGAAGAACCTATCTTCTCCGGACAACTCACTGTCGAGCCTGGAGAGAGAGATGCTCGTTGCACGCTACGAAACATTGTCGCCGACCTCGAAGGTGTTTGTCCATCGGGCACTAAGTCCTCGGACACTCTTTGCCGAAACAAAATACGGCGAACTTGTCCACATCGACCACACAGAAACCGGAACACAAAACCTTACCTGCCCCGACTGCCACCGGCGCATCTTCGCACGCCACTACCGTGATGGCTCCCGCATTGATCATTTCTACCATGCCCGCGACAGCGATGACGGATCCTCCTCAATCGGAGAATGCACATCCAGCGGCGAGACGGCGCTACATCTCCTGGCCAAAGAGATCATTTTGGCTTCGAAGAGCCTCTCAATCCCTGAAGTCGTGGTGTGCCACCGCGGTGAAACGCGTCGCGTCCAGAGTGCAATGACGACGACACTTCTATCTGCGGAGATCGAAAAGAGCCTCGGAAGCATCAGGCCCGACGCAATGGTCCGTCATCAAGCGGGCCCAGCAGAGGGTGAAAATATGGCTATCGAGGTATACGTAACGCACGCCGTAGATGACCAGAAGATCGAGGCATTTAGAGGCATGGATCTCGATGTCCTTGAAATAAACCTTCGTCAAATAGATCGAAGCATAAATCTTCAAGAACTTACCGAACTCGTGCTACATACCGCCTCACGCCAGTGGCTAATCAACCGATCGGCCGAGCGGGAAAGGGAGGATATTGAGGCTGATTGGCAGCTTGCCGAGAAACTACGTAAGGACACTCGGGCTGCGGCCCTGGCACAAGAACAAGCCAAAAAAGATGCCACAGAAAAATTAGCGCGTGAGAGAGAGGCTCGCGTCGAGGAGATCATATCAGCATGGCAGCGAGCAGCTCCAGATGCTTCGCGCGAGGACTTGCAAGAAAGCGAAACCCTGAAACGGGATCTCCTGGCCCTCGGGCTGGATACCATTATTCCCAAACCCAAGGCATTCGACCCAGCCTTCTCTGTAGATCACCGAATCTGGAAGACGCGGATCATCCGCGAGTTCGCTGGCAATCGACAAAAAATCTTTACGATTTACGACGTTCTTGAATTGGTGAGCGAGTCAGGATACGCAAAGCCAGAACTCGCGGCGAACATAAGTGACATTATTAAAGAGTGCTGGGATAAAAATAGTGAAATCAGATCTGTATTTTCTTCTTTGGTAGAATTTATCTCTAATCTTGTGGATGAAGGTGCATTACAAGAAGTCGTTGATGGAAAAATCAAGCGCTATAAATCTTTCGATATTATAGGAAAGGAAATGTCCCTTGCCTGCCGTAAAGATTCTGGCCTTATCTCCCTTGCGAAGTATCTTGGTGAAAGAGGATATCACATCGCGGTCGGTGAAGCAGTGCTGAGAACTCCTGGCGACCTCGTGCCATTTCTCGCGCATGTCCGCGGGATACAAAAGAGAGACACTCTTCTGACGAGCATTGAACAGATTGGCGAGGCTTTACAGTTATATCACGGAAAAATTCCATGGTGGCTTCCTAAGAGTTGCTCAGGCTTTGACCTTATCGACAAGAAGGATGCCTCAAGGAGGCCATCTCACGATGTTATTTCAGACATTTTTAGCGATATGCAGGAACTGGAAAAAGATGACATTCGTACAACTACTCGTTCTACCATTGAAGCCAAGTTTTCTGAGCACCCCTGTGCGGCAGAACTTGTCATCGCACTCCTTGGTAGACAGCTTGACGGTGCTGACGCTATGGACGCATTTCAGAAAGCTCTGGAAAAAGAGATGGAGCCCAATGAGGATGTTGAGAAGTGGAGATTAGCGGCCAAAAAGTTCGGCAACAAAATTAGTGCATGCTTGCAGTTTTTCGCCGTCAGTGAAGCTCCATATTGCCGTCACATTCAGCATGATGCTGTTCGTGGTCTACTCGAAGACTGCCCTCGGGAACCTCTCGAGACCTGGCAGTTCGACAAACACCTTCACGCAATAGCCTCAGAGTTGCAGCAAAAAGAGGCTCCAGCAAGGCGAAAGCTGAAACTTCTCAATGATCGACTCAAGAACTATGGTCGAAAAGATTTCCTTACCAGAAGTATGGCAATGCGGATTTCAATCGACGATTTGCCTTTTGGATGTAAGGCTTTAGAGGATGAAATATTGAAACTGCGCAAGACTATTTTGGATGAAGGCCCGTGAAAGAGTTCTACTCATGCGAGCGCTATCGCTGCGTCTTTTCAGGTGCGTAGTTAACAGGTGCGTCAGGAATAGACCTGAGACATCCGCCCAGATCAGCGAAAACCACGCCGTGTCCTTCCGCCGAATTTATCAACCGTAGATCTTGAGCCTATGTTTTCAGTACAGAACCGGGGGCTGACCTAAAAATGCACGACTGGACCTACACTCGCGGCCCACTTCGCATGTGGCGAAGTGACGAACGCACAATCGAAGCCCTTCTTCTTGGCGTCAATACTGACCAAGCCGGCCTCTACATCAATAAAGAACCAAACGGCGACGCCCATGACTGGAGCGTGCAGACGCGGGGATATATCGATATCATCGACATCCAGAACAAGCATCCTGTAGCCACGGTAATGAGGAGTCAAAGTCGGCTGTTCTGCGACGCCGACGTGCTCGGGCTGCCTACTGACGACGACGTGAAGCGCTTCCCTCATCTGATAGTCGAAGCCTTGGAGGCTGCACAGGACGGCTTCGGTGTGCAATTCCAGTCCAATCCTGTCTGGCTCGATCTGATCAATACCGACGGCGCTGCAGAGATCTCCTCCAACAAACTGTCGGACGGAATAACGCACTTTGTCCGCGGTATTTTCGGACATCTCGAAATATTGGAAAGCCAGGTCTCGCGTGGAGAGGAGGCGCGCCGCATCTGCGATCGTGCGATGACCGTAGGGAATGGTGGGCTCGTCTCTATCCACACGAACTATGCAAATTTTCTCATGAGGATCGAACTTACGGGTGACCCAGATGCGCCCTTCCTTCTCCACCCCGTGAACCCAAGCGAGGAAGTAAAAATGCTCGCTGGAGCCGAAATCGAAGCCGCAAGTGTGGGCGATTTTCTCGCGCTATCACGACTGCAACTGCCGACGAGGGAGGATCTCGAGAAGGAAGTTAGTAAGGGCTGGATTAGCGATGACGAAGTGAAGCAGGCTCTTACTCTGAGCAAGTCCTAAGCCTGCGCACCCAGCCAAGCGCGCTCTGTCCAGGTCAGGGAAAACAAGGACACATCTCAGACGCGAAGGGATCTCCATCAGGCTTTTGTGCTACCACAGAGATGTAGCTCTCAGATGACATCATCATGCCGACTTGGTACTTCCGTCAGGCTTCCTTCCTGAGTCCGATGCATCCATATTAATGTGTATCCAACCAGCCGTTCTACGAACCGTAGGGAAACCCACCCAGAAGCAGCCTTGAAAGGCGCGCCATGATCGGAATACACGACCTGAAACCGGGTACGAAGTTCGCCGTCGCGAACCAAGGAACCGCCATCACCTATATCTGGGCTGTGGTGAAGGTAATTGGCGTCCACGGCGATGACGTGCGATACGAGTACCTGCCAATGCGAGCGATCCGCTCCACGCCAATCGAGCGGTTTCTGGAGATCGTGAACGCTCAACCCAAGGGACCTCACCACACCCCGAAGCCGGAGGTCTGACATGGTCCTGCCTCCCTACAGGACCTGCATCTATTTCGTGACCCTGTAGCGCCTCGCCTTCGGCTTTCCTGTATTCGCCGCCATCATTTGGCTAATGATCATCAAGCCCGTCATCAGATAAAAAATTAGGTCGCCGACATCCACGCCACAGCCTCCCTCGCAACGAAGGGAGGCCGTGGCGCCAGCCGCCGCATTTTTCGTATTACCCCCCCTCAATTTCAGGAGTTTTCATGCCAGCAGATCGCGAAATTCATCTCGGCTTCATCGGGCCTGATGCCATCTACAGCGCCGTCGACACACTCGGCCTACAGGCCCTCGACTGGCAAGATGATAAGCCCACCACAACCAGCGCCTTGCACTCGAAGCCGTTCGATCGATTCGAGTTTGACGAGCAAAGCTACGAGAAGATCGATGCCATTCTGCGGGAAGCTTACCAGACTGTGGCCGCCCGGCTCGGCTGGACTTTCATCGGCACCACCAATGACGACGACATGCTCTATGACACGCCCTACGGACGCCGGCAGACAGGTGGGTTCTCGATCTGCTTGACATACGACCCTGACGAGATCGGCGACGAACCGCAGGATGCAACCATTGGGATCGACCTCAGCTCCCGGTACTCACCCACCGTGCTCGACATCGAAAACGCTCATGGCGGGATGCGTTCGGTCATCGAGTTCGAGGAGATTCAGCCCCGGATCGAGGTCTGCCGAGAAGAGATCGTGAAACGACTTCCCGCCTTTGCCGAGGCCAAAATTTTCATCCGGGAAATCTTCTACTGAAGGCCAAGTCCAATAAAGCTTGGGCGAAGGGCAGGGCGGAAGCCTTGCCCTTTTTCTGTGGTGCGCGCGGAGGAAAGAGAATCGTGTATCCGGGTTTTCCCACACAACATATATTTCGTGTGGGAAAGCACGCGCCAAATGGGCTTCGACCCTATCCCTGAGGGAGTCCGCCCAAGTTCTGGAGAATCAGGACATATCCACGTGCGCTCGTTGGCCCGCCAATCAAATCTCTCAAACATGACGCAGACGAACATAGTTTTCTGCTAAAGGCAGGCGCGACCTATTATTCAGGGACCAAGTGCCAGCAATCGGAGAAGACATGCGCCTGAACCCACCTGAAATCCTCCGTCGCGGACGAAGTAGTAAATCTTCTCAAGATAGCTCGGACAGTGACGGCATCGACCACATCCAAGCCATCATGTCAGATGCAATTCTTTCTCTTGCCGCTCTCAACATCGTAGAGACGAACGATTGCGAAATCTGCCCTGTTCCGGCTCGTGCAACCGGCCCGATCGTCTCATGGTCACACCTTGAAAAGACACTCCATCCAATCACTCTCGACGGCAAGGCGGCCTCTCTGGTTATCGACATCGAGCCTTATGAGGCCAACTGCGTGGCAGTTGTGTCGATGGCGCCCGACACGCCAAATCCAAAAGATCTTCTCGACGCGTTCGAAAAGCGCGTTAAATCCGACCTGATCCTGACATTGCCTGTTGAGCAGAAAATCAGTCGACCCGCGTCTGCCGCAATTTATCTCTGCCTGAAAGACCTCGCTCATCCCTCAAGCGTCGCCGCCATAACGCCGCTCCAGGTAACGCGCCGTCAACCAGTATTTTCTGGGGTGAAAGCACCAAGAGAAGGCGCAGTTGAGACTTACGGCGGAATCATTTTTCAGGACGGCAGCTACGCAGAAATTTTTATCAGAACTGAGGGCGTGCTGATGCTATACAAAAATACATGCGCATTCAGGACATACCAAGACGGACAACAGCTTGGCGCAGGAAAGCTGAAGCCTGTCGATGATTTCTCAGAAAAATTTGACGAATACACTGCACCGCCGCCGCCCCCTCTTACCGGTTATTCTGCTGAAAAAATCCGCGCATGCCAAGACTACACCCAAGTCTATGGCCTACCGGCCATCGATTACAGTATTGAAGAAGATCGCGCGGTCTTGAAGCCGGGATCCTCTCAGCGGTTGGGAGGTTCACCCTATGCAGAGGAAGAAACGAAATGGCCAGTGTGTCCAGGTTGCAATCGGCCGCTTCTCTTCGTAGCGCAGTTCCACGACCATTTTTCCCTACATAAGGGCAATCCACCAATCGTACAGATCTTTGGGTGTCGGATGGAAGATGAATGTAGCGCGAGCGGAATGAGTCACGTCAGGGTGTGGGAAGACTGGTCTGATGAGCTTATAGCCGCCATACCCGATGCCCCAGAACCTGTTGGCGCATGGAAACTCAATGTCGTAGCCAGATATAGGGAAGCATCCAAAGATCATGATCGCTCAAAGCCACCAATCGGCGTGCCGGACGAACCGGAAGATGGGCGTCCGGATGACCTCTGGCATATATGCGGACTGAATCCTCGAAGCCCTAAAAGACCTGTGATGACGTATGGTGGGCCATGCTTGGACTACCAGTCTCAAGCCAGCCTCGGAATCAGCATTCTATCCGAGGGTGGAACTCGATTTGATTTCATGACAACGAGAAACCTTATCACCTTCATGCCCGATGAGATACCTGTTCCCTATTACCTCGGCTATCAGGATTATCCCGTCTCAGTGGCTCGCCTCGATGGTCCAGTAATGATCCTTGGCGCCTACTGGAGTTGCGACTGACGCGGCCCTTGTCCGCCCAAGTCCCGGGAAACCAGGACACATCCATCTTGCCATCAGAGAATATAGACTTCCGACTGTGCCATTCAGCGATCAGTAATACGGCAACTCTCAGAGATGCTCCATTCCATCTACGCAAGGCTCACCAACGACCGAACCGGACACGCTTGCGCACAACTGCCTGTTTCCGGACTTCAAGTTGCAGCCCCATCTCTTTCATCGAAGGAGAGACACAAAAATGACCAGAACGACTGAATTATCTGACGAGGCATTGATCGTTGCAAATCTCCTGACCTCTCCGCTGACTGCAAAAACTGCCGTCACAATCACAGGAGCCTGGGGAGGCGGAAAGACCGAAATTGCAAATGAAGTGGCTCGCCACCTTCGGAAACGTAGGGAGCCCGGAAGGTGTTTTGGATGGCGGATTGCCTATCTGTCCCTTTTTGGCGTCTCATCACTAACTCAAGTCCATGATATGATGAAGACAGCGTTGAGCCGTGAAATTCCACAACCATCACGCTTAATGAGCGCTATATCGGTTGATTTCGCAAAAACACTCGCCCGCAAGATCACAGGAAGAAAAGATAGTCTATTTGAAGTCGCTCTGAACTCCATTGCACTCGACACCTCTACCCTCGTTATATTTGATGATCTTGAAAGATCCTCTATGCCGGCAGTAGAAATACTTGGATACATTGATCGGTTTGTCAGAAATGAGGATTGCCGTGTTCTTATGATATGTGAGGAAAGCAGATACTCAGATCACCACTCCGATCAAGACGCAGCCGCATTTAATGACTTTTTCGAAAAAATCTCAGGTCACAGGGTTCATGTAAAGGGTGGGAGGACGAAGCTCGAAGAGTCTATTTGCGAACGCGAAACATCACTGCTAAATGATAATGATCGAAAATATCTCATCGCAGCAGCGCTTTCAGCCTATAGGCAAGCAGGTGAAGGAAATCTACGAGTATTGAAGTCTGTGATCTCAGATATGATCAGGCTTCACAAATATCTTCCGAAAAAGATCCCATACTACTCTGGCGCATTTGATGGGATGCTCTTCGCCTACGCTGCATGTTGCATCGAGACTAAGCTTGGAAGAATAAGCTACAAAGAGGTGAAAACATTTCTGCGCCAAAGGGAAAACGCATTTGTTTCCAAGCTACACTCGCAAGACCGATCTGTATCTGAAGACATGATGGACGCCATAAATCGGTATGACATGAGAATTATTCAGTGTAGATACGTTCCGGTAGAAGCCTTGCGCTCGATTGCCTTCAATATTTCACTTGATGAAGTTCATGTAAAAGATTCAATTATAAAATGTATAATTGACTCCAGCCGTCCATTCTACGAGACCTTGAAAAACTTCAATGATGCTACAGATGAAGACCTTTCTTACGCATGCGGTCTGGCAGAGCAAGAAATAGACAAGCCAACAGGCGGCTTCCGCTTTTTTCAAGCCATTGAATGCCTCACTGAGTTTACCCCGTATTTGAAGAAAGTAGCGGGGAAGGACAATATTCGTGAAAGGGCGATGAGCACAATACGATCAACTTGTGATTTTACGCTGCTTTGGGACCTTGTTGGATATAACATGAACGGAGAAAAGCCTCTCGGTAATGTTGCGAGGGATGCTCAGAGCCTTGCTAATGCTATACTAATGCAAAAGATTGAAGCGACCGGGAAAGTAGGTGAGAAGCCCTCATACATCCCCATCGAGGATATCGAACTACTCCGGTCATCTTTGGATCGAGCTTCCGGAGCAGATGCAATACTGGAGATGTTCGATGAAAAATCTATAGCAAATATGCTTTGCCACTCCGACCCGAAAGGCGCCGACAGAATTAGAATGATATTCAACACCGGCATCCAAGATCTCTATCGACAGAGATATCCACGCATCGAAAGTATGGCTCGGCTCATTTTAATGGCCATTGAAACTCTTCCAGATGATACTCGCAGAAACTCAAAACTCCCCTTTCTCAAGGATACTGCCACATCAGTTCTGCAAGCTGTATCCTGAGCTCTACTACGACCAAGTCAGCAAAAACCAGGACACATCTCCGCACAACCATCTCACAACCGGCCACACATGGCCGGTAAATGCTTCGTTCTGAGTGTAACCGGCCAATATTGACCTCATGAGTGTTCCTGATCAGGAGAAATGGCATGCGTGAGGTCAAGCAACGCGAGGCAGGTGTAGCTCTCATCGAGGGCGTTGAGGTGTCGTCTGACGCTCTTCTTGATGCTCTGAAGACGATGGGACTCGATGATCTTGACCTCGACAGTATCGCTGATGAGTTTCGAGAGCCCATCATTCGGCTGAAGTCATCATGGACAGGTGCAATCTCTGCTTCAACGCTGGCCTCACGGCGAAGCGATCTACGGCGCTTTAGCAAGTGGTGTGCGGTTCAGGGCGAAGCCCCTTTCTCTTCGGATGAAGCACTGGCCTTCCTGATGGGAAGGCACCTTAGATTTGTCGGGCAGTCCTTCGCTCCCGGAACTGCCAAGCGCATTGGGTCCAACCTAACAGCTCTGGCAAAGGGGGTAGGTTCAGGTATTGCAGTCAACAAAGCGCAGGGCAGCAAAGTCCAAGCCACTCGCGCGGCGCAGAAATTGGAGCGCGCACACGGCGTTCAGCGCAAGAAGACTTATCTCACTGTACCAGAAATTCAGGAGATTCGTAAAGCGATTGCTGTCATGACATCATCATCTCTACTGGCTGTCCGTGATCTGGCTATCTTCGATATCTCATGCGACCTCTTAGCAAGCCGCATCGAGATCGTCAGGATGCAACTGCGAGACTTCGAGATTTCTAAAAACACAGTGCGTTTTTGCAATTCTCGCGCCAATCAAATCGACTGCGGAACCGTGTTTGAAATTTCGTCACGCACAGCTGCCTCTGTCGAAGCTTGGCTTGATGTATCAGGCATAAGTGATCTGGATTTCGAGGGTGCCGGCGCTCTACCAATGTTTGCAGGCATCATGAATGGCGACGAGATCCGCCTCGGGCCTGACGGCGTTCCTGAGCCCATGGCTGGCAGGACAGTATCCCGCGCCATACAGCGTTACGCAGTACATCTGAGAATCCCCGGCGTCACCGGCCACAGCCTGCGTCGATCGATGGCGCACGCCCTCTACGAGGCAAAAGTGCCCGAGGAAGAAATCGTCCGAAAAGGTCGCTGGAGCTCACTTGACCAAATGCGTGAGTATGTTGGCCTGACCGCACCCATCGATGGTGCATCTGATCTCATTTTTCTAAAATAACATACGATGAATGGCGCTTAGTTTTTCCGAGAGCGCCCGAACAACCCCAAATCCTCGAAAGAGATAAAACTTCGAGGAATACAAAGATGGCGAACGAACGGAACACTGAGAATTTGCTGGAGCAGGCCTTGCGGAAAGTCGGGTTTTGCGATGCCGATTTTCAATTCCAGGGCTCAGATGATGAAGAAATTCAGCGATGCCTTCCTTCGAAAAAATCTGGCCGTGCTGGCGCCGGTAAGCCAGAACATCTCATCCGCCTCAACGGGGACGCCGCGGACCTTCTCATCACAGAGTGCAAGCTTCTCACCCAAGACCATGCATCGACAGAGAACCTGACTGAGGATTCCAAACTAAAGCCTGCAAAATACGCCGAAGACGGGGTTCTTCATTACATGAAGGGCCTCAAGCGAGAGTTCAATGTCATCGGGTTGGCCGTTTCCGGCATCGATCCCCTTGTTATTACGACCTTCAAAGCACTACGCGGCGGGCGGATCGAGCGGATGTCGCATGCCGTCGCCCTTAAGCGTGAAGACTATCTAACCATCCTCCGACAAACCGAAGGTTACGGCGAGAAGTCAGAACCCGAGATCATGGACTTCGCGCGCTCGCTGCATGAGTTTCTGCGTGACAACATGGAGCTTTCCGAGGCACTGAAACCACTGATGGTCAGCGGTATTCTGCTGGCACTTAAAAACCCTTCCTTTGAGGCCAGCTACAGAGCCACCTCCAACAAGGATGATCTGGCCGAAAACCTTGTCACAGCCATTAAGCAGACCCTGCGCGTCAACAAAATTAAGTCTGAGAAGATCGGGCCAATGATGACTGGATACGAGTTCATCCGGGTAAACAAGTCAGTCAAAGAGCACCTGATGGGAGCAGTCGCCCGCATTTACCGCCATCTGTTCTTTGCACTCCAACCCAACAGCAGTCTCGATTTGCTGGGCAATTTCTATGGTGAATTCCTGCGCTATTCTGGTGGAGACCAGCAGGGTCTCGGTATTGTCCTCACTCCGCGACATATCACGGAGTTATTCGCTGATCTTGCTGATCTCGACCCGGCAATCAGTGTCGTTCTCGATACCTGCACCGGCACGAGTGGGTATCTAATTTCGTCCATGGCTCATATGATCAAGAAGGCGGGGGCGAACTCAGCATTGATCGAGCGCATCAAGAGTCAGGGTTTGATCGGAATCGAACTCGATCAGCAAATGTTCACTCTGGCCTGCGCGAATATGATCTTCCGGGGCGACGGAAAATCCAACATGTTCTGGGACGACTGTCTGAATCCTCGTGAGGCTGAAACAGAACGCAAGATTCGCGCCCTGAAGCCCAATGTCGCCATGCTCAACCCGCCTTATAGCAAGGGCAAAAAAGACAAGCTGAAGCAAAAACACGAGCTGAGGTTTGTCAAGAGATCTCTCGACCTTCTCGAGAAGGGCGGAACCGGAATAGCCATCATTCCGGTCGGAGCCCTGATCGATGACAGCAATGCGGTGGTCGCGATCAAGAAGGATCTCCTCAAGTATCACACCCTAAAGGCCGTCATGTCGATGCCTCCAACTCTTTTCCCCGGTGTTGGCACCGTCACAGCAATCGTCGTGTTCGAAGCTCATCGCCCGCATCACCGGATGGAAACACAACCGATTGTCGATCTTACCACCGGCGAGCCCGCTCGCGACGCATCGGGTGCCGTTGATATGACGACTGTCGAGGTCCCCAGAAGCGAGACATGGTTCGGCTACTGGCGCGATGACGGGTTTGTCGTTAGTAAAAACAAGAGGTTCGAAAGAGAACCTGGCTCGTGGCTCGAGACAAAGAAGAGATGGCTCGATGCGTATTTCAACCAGCGCGCCGCCGTCGGCGAATCCTGTAGACAGGCCGTGTCCTTTTCGGACGAATGGGTCGCAGAGGCGTATCTTGAAACCGACTACTCCAATTTGACCCAGAGCGATTTCGAGCGAGAAGTCCGGAAATTCGCTCTCTACAATCTCATGCTCGACGTTCAGGGCAGTGAAGCAAGCGAGGCCGAAAACCATGCGGCTTGATGAGATATTCGAGGTCCGCAACGGCATCGCCGCGACAAGCCTCGAGCTGCTCTCTGCCCCCGGGGCGGACACCGTGCCGTTCCTGCGCCCATCGAATGCACAGCAAAGGACGCTTGCCGGGTGGGTGCGCCGCGCGGATGTGCCGACTGGTCACCTGCATCCTGCCGGAAGTGTATTAGTGTCCACGAATGGAGAGGGGAGCCATACTTATTCCTACGTATCCAGCTTTGAGTTCGCAGCGAATAGCGATGTGAGCATTCTCCAGCCGATCTGTTCAATGACGCTCCAGGAGCGGATTTTCTACGCTCGATGCATCACCATGAACCGATATCGGTTCTCCTATGGCCGAAAGCCAAAGGGCGAGCGACTGAAGTCGTTGCTTCTCCCGGACAAGGCCCCGGACTGGGTGTCCGGAGTGTACATAACAGGAGGCGATCCTGCGCGAATCGAGATGCTTGAAGCGATGTCTTCCGCGGAACAGGCCGGCAATCCGATCGACTACAGAGAGAACCTGGTCGCAGTGCAGGATGTTTTCGAGGTGAGCTACGGCACCAGCCTGGAGATGATCCGCATGACGGAAGATGCGGCCGGCGTGAACTTCATCTCACGGACGTCGCGCAACAACGGGGCGACCTCGCGAGTCCGCCGACTGCCCGATGTCGATCCGATCGAGGGCGGCGTACTCACTGTCGCCGGTGGCGGATCGGTGCTTGAAACATTCGTTCAGATCGAGCCATTCTATTCAGGGCGTGATATTTTCTACCTTCGGCCTCGTACTGCGATGTCCATCGAAGAGCTTCTCTTCTACGCCACCTGCATCCGCGCTCACATGTGGCGCTACAGCTATGGCCGTCAGGCCAATCGCACCCTGAAAGATCTTCTCGTTCCAGATCGCGCGGCGGTTCCGGCCTGGGTTCACGGAACGCTTCGCAGGAAGGCCCAAGAGATCGCCGGCAGCGCGCCCCGGGCACTCCAAACTTAACGGGGAAGCCGCATGTCAACAAAGCATCTCATCTCTGCCACTCCAAGAGATCGTGGGCCACTTCCGGGGCGAACGTTCTCCTTTCCGCTCATGGAAACCTGGCGCGACTGGGCGTGGTCGGCTCTTGAGGATTTTGTCACCCAAGGCGTCAAGGATACGTTCCGAGCCAATCCTCCGGAATATCTGGTTTCAGACGACCTCTCCTGGCTCGACAATCTCGTTCTTGAGACGACCGGAAAGGATGTCGATTCCAAGAATCTCTTGGCCGAGGCGCTTCGGTACACCTTTAATACCTTGCGTGCGGCACACGCGACCCGCACCGACAATGTTGAATCATTCTATCGTCATGGAATTCGCGTCCTGAGGCCCGGAGAGGTCGAAAACCGCGCACGCGACCTGTTCGTAACGACCGAATATCCGCACGCCAGCGAGGCCGCACTTGGCGAAGTCATCAAGCGCCTGGGTGCCCGGAACCCGGCGGGCGGGCGCATCGGCACGATTAACTTCTGCTGCACGGAAGACAGACTCTATGGAGGTTGGAGTAGCTCGGATCACTACCTGGTCTACGGCAGTGAGTATCTCTACTGCATTGGAATTCGGGTTATAGGTGAGCGCGAGACGCAAAAGCTCCTCGGGTCGATAGGGTGTCCGACACTTTTCATCTGTGATCTTCCGATGACCCTGCTTTCGCAGGATCTTCTGGAAGGGTATTCTGGAATGATGATCGAAGCCTTGTTTTGCGAGCTGATTGACAGACGGTCGTCTTGGGCTTCAGAAGGAAGCTGCCCCGTGATCTATGATGATCTTGCACCCCAACATATCGTCGGCCATTTTCATCCCCAACTTGAGTAATGTGACGATGTTTGAAAAGGTCATAACCTCGAGCATCCTCATGCCTTTTCCGCTGAACGAGAAGCCAGAAAAGGTATGAATTTCTCGCTCGATCCTGAATCACCTCCAAGATCTTAGTGGCTCCGTCGCGTTCGGCGGGGTCAAATTAGAACCCAGCCGAACGCGAAGGATCTTTCCATGAGAAATCCCAACGAATACCTTTCGATTTTTGATGGCAGTCTGGAGCGACGATACTTTCAACCCACCTTTCTGCCCAGGACCGTGGCCGACCTTCCTGTAAGGAACCTTAGGCATCACGAGATCCCCACGACGTGGACCGTGACATTCCAACGTATTGAGGTAGTGCAAGATGGAAAAGTTCTGCATACGGCGCACGGCGGGACACAGAAGATAACAATTCCGAGGCAGAAGACGTCGTCCGCCATCGCACTCACTCACAACGGATGGTTCCCGGTCGGTTTTGATCCATGGAACAGCGCACCCTTATACCTCCTGGATGTCAACATGATCAACAGGATCAAGAATATTCGCAAAGCTCCGAGTAAAAAGACAGACAAATCTTCTGAAGAAGATCTCATTCATCTTCTGAATGACAAAGGCTCCTTTGTCAGCCCAATTCCCATCCTGATCGAAGGCAACCCAAGAAGGTCACAGATTGGGAATGGCCCAATCAGCCATGAACGTGACTTGATCAGGACATTGAAAGAATGCCTTCCTGAGGCCAACGTCATCGCTCATGACCAACATGGCTATACTGCTAAGACGGCAGTTAAGCTCAGAACCCTAACGGATATCGTCTTCAAGAAAGAGGTTGCCCTTTATGAATATGCAGTTCCTCTACTGAAAGGCACTAAAGGCAATCAAGTGGTCATTGAAGAGATTGATCGCTACGTCAGGCACCTTGAGCTCTTCGGAACCTCTCTGATGAGAGTGGCATTGCTCGCCGCAGCGGCTGGAGGCAAGAAGAACGACAACTGGTTCAGGCGTCTGTTGAAAATCGACGAAGCCAACATCGCGCCGAACGTGGCAGCGGATTTTCGCCACCTCTATTTGCTGTTGCTCCTGCGAGCCCCCGAATATCTCGGAGGATGTTGCTTCCTGACCCAGGACCTACTGCTCGCAAAGTTCTGGTGCGCAATAAATCTCGATCGATCGTCTCAAGATGTCATGAATGGCGTGGCTCGGTGGGATATGTTCGTTGACTCTTCATCCGCCCCGCAGCTGTCATCATTCGACATCGACATGCTCAAGGATGTAAGGCAGGCGTAGCTAAACTGACTCCCGACCTGGCGCCGACTGTTCGGCAACCTGGGTCCGCCCGAGTTGCCAAAAACCAAGACATGCGTTGAAGAGGTGCGCACATCTCCTGCTTCATCAATGCATGTCGGTCTAAATCCAGGAACTCCATAAAACCCATAAGAATTGCTCCTGTCTATTTTAACATCACATCAAATTGATCCTATATGGAAGTTAGCCGAGGCATCCTAATAGAAAAAGCGTAATAATCCATGACTGACTTTACTGAACTTTCTGCAATAATAGCCAAAGTCCGACGAGATGCAGTTATCAGCGAGCTTGGGAGTATCCTCTTAAGTGATCAGGAAGTGGCAGATAAAATTGTTAAAAATCTGCGTACGAAAGGTTTCGAGGATATCACTACAGATCAAGCACTTGAGATCATGGGAAAACTCGATCCAAGCTTCGAAAAACATAACACGCCAGCAACAGATCCATATTGCACAGAGCCCAAAAACACCGGGCCAACTGCCTCCGCAATGACAACATCAGTTACGCAAGAAAATATTTCGATTTATCCATCTGCCCTGCCAGGATGGGATCAGCGTGCGACACATGCTATAGCTCGAGGATATTGCCGAGCCTTTGCTCGATACGATATAGATGCAAATTATATGATGATTTTGGCAGGGTCGGTAATCGCATCCGAATGGACTGGCGAAGAGGCCTCGTACGGAGATGCCCTTGAGAATCTTTTAACACTCCCAGGAATAGTTAATCTTGAAGGCTCAAGAGCGATATTAATTGAGGATGTACTCTGCGCATCTCCCGCCTGTGCTGCATCAATTGTTCTTGGTAGATCAACTTCATCCACAGAGTGGACCGACGGTCACAATCGGTCGATGCAGAAACCTAAACGAAATACGCGTCATCGCTTCGAAAACAACCTTATGGCAATACCAATTTATAAGCCGAAGAAAGAAAACCAAAATGATGACACAATAGTTGTTGACACAATGTCTAATTCTCCGAAAAATCCAAACCCACAATCATCACTAAACCTAATGGGTTCAGTGTCAGATATATCTCTAAGCGGATTGCAATATAAATCACCAGTTAAGGATAATGAATTTTCTTCGCAAGGGTCAAAACCTTCGCGACGTAAAAAAAGGAGACGCTAATTTTATTAGTTGTAGAACAATCTTGCATTATCTCCGCCCTTTGTGGGCGCATATTACTAAGGTAAATTTCGTGGACACCGTTACCAGGCAGTCAAACAACCTAAGACCGCTTCTTGTTAAATCTGATCTCAGGCATAGTGATAAGAGAGACTATGAGCAAATTGCAGATTCAGTTGAAAAAATTTCCTCATCTGATCCTCGACTATTTTACACTGGAAGAGCGGCAGGCATAGTTGTAGGATTGTGCGTCTCGAGGAGCATCCCGATTAAAATATTTCGTAAACGTATCCGACGAGGAGATCTTGGTAAGCTGATAGAAACATCCGATCCTGAAAATTTCTTTATGCATACCTTTTTAGCATTCTCATCTGAACAAGATGTTGCACGTATTGCAGAGGCAAACCAGCGACAGCAGGACCTGAGAAATTCTATGGACTGTAGGTCCGGCTGCTGGATGTGTTGCGCAAATCAATCAAACATTCCTGCAACTATCTCAGAATTTGAAGATGTTTGGAATGCAATAAAGGATCGAGATCTGGGTCCAAAATTACATCCAAATGCATGTCCAGCTCTCGGTTCCAATGGAAAATGCGAGGCCTACGATGTTCGTCCCAATTCCTGTAGGGCATATATTTCAAAGGATGTTAAAGTTTGTCAAAGAATACTTGATAACAAAGAACTTCGAGATGGCGAGGGCAAAAGTCTTGTAATACTCATGAGCGCCGTAAATACATACTCTGTTCTCAGAGCGCTGGCCGCGGCATGTAATATCCAAATTGAGACCACTGATCTACTCACAGCATTACGAGAAATTTCCTCAGGTAAGTCCATGGATAGAGCAATTGCATCTGGATCACTGGTAAACAGCGAACATCAACGGATAAACGATAATTCAGATCTGTCACTTAAATCAATATGATAATTCCGCCCACGTCGCTGAAAGCCGGGACATGAATTGTGCCAGTTTCTGCCGACGCATCTTCCCTCCCTATCTCCGAGAAAATGGAAGATTCCATTACGCAACAAAATCACCGCGCTGGCGTGTCAATGGTCATCAAATCAAGAAAACCTCAACGCGAAATAAAACCGGAGACAATCCGAGCCCTTGAGCAAGCCTTCGGAACCAAGCTGAGAAAGAGATCCTCACCAGGTCAAAATCTAATGGGCTTCGGGTTGCTCTGTATTGTCCTCAGCGTCGCCTCGGCCTTGTTCGGGATCTACCTGGTTGACCCGCTTTTCGGTTCGATGCCTCCTGGGTCGGCCGGTTCAGGACTGACAGCAAGTCTTCTTTCATTCTTCGCTTTTCTGGGCCTCTTCGGTCTCGGTATAGCATGTTTATTCATAGGCGCTCTCGCCACGGTCGTAGGCAAGGGGAGGAAGAGGCGCAACAGAGGGTCGAAGTAACGCGCACCTAACCGCAGAGCATATCCTCGATTATAGCCCGAATGCTGTACAAACTCTGTCCGCCCGAGTTGCCGAAAACCAGGACACATCCCTCTGTGCAGGCCTTAGTCAGTCATGGAGCCGCGGCGTCAGCTGACTGTGCCCCAAATCAGCACGGATGGAATTAGGCGCGGTTAAGTCGAGGGCTTACTTCCAGAGCATTGAATATCTTCTTCAAAGGATTGTCTCCATGCATCTCTCTACCCCCACATCCCTGACCTCGATCAAGCGCGCCAACCACGGAGCTTCCTTGCTGGAATATTCCCTTCTGGTCGGCCTCATTGCAGTCGTGTCAATAGGATCGGTTATTGGGCTGGGCATGAAGGTGTCAAATACCTTCAGCACCACTACCGATGCGCTTTCAACAAACTTGAAACAGGCACCCATCGCAAGCGGGCCGATTCAATATGTGGGTGATTTCTCAGCAGGAAGAAGCGCTGGCGGCTTCGGAGAATACATCGGCCTAATGAGTGCATCAAACGTGGGCATACCGATCGGAACAAAAGGTCCAGACCATGACCCCGCGGTCTTAGATATCTCAATTTACGAAAGCGGAAGCGGCGTAAAGCGAACCACACTCAAACTTGCGGGAGATACAAGCGAATCCATGCCATCGTCTTCAACAGTAACCTGCACTGGGCTGGGAAGCATAAGCTTTAGTGAAGGCTCAGAATCAGTTCAAACCGATCACACTATTTATAATTGGGATGGCCACCGCTTCGCATTCGTGAGTGGTAATTCTTACGACTGTGTTGTAACCCAGGGAGACTGACACAGTCACCTATCGGCTGACCGACAAAGGGACGAGTTGCTAAAAGCAAGGACACACCTCAGATATACATGCCCGATCAACCTAACTCGCGCTATATCGGGATTTACGAGGGCTGAATGCAATCCTGTCGACTCCATATGTTTTCTGTTTGATTGCTTTTCGGACAATCAAAAAGCATCCATATCCTGCATAATCACCCCAAGACTTGGAGATCCCATGAAGAAAATTTCGCTCGACATCCTTCACCGTGAGCGCGACCGCGCCAGTAATATCGCTAAGGCAATGGCCGTCATCATGTGGCTCCTCTCACTTAGTATGGTCACTGGTAAGCTGGGAGAGGCCCAGGCTTTTGCGATGGCTGAAATCGCCCTGTTGGCTATTGCCGTGCCTGCTTTCGCTGCGATCGCTGTTTGGTTCTCCATCAACAGAATGGAGCAAAGGGCCTTCACAAAATCATAGCCGGATTGGGGCCTGCGCCGCCCCCAATCCGCCCAACTGGGGCGCTCAAAACCAGGACGCACATCTGCCGCGCTAACAGAGCAGCTAATTCTCCTAACGTTTTGTCGTGATCAATCCCATATTTTCAGAGAACAAATTCGGAGCCCAATTCTAAATGACACCTGAACAGCCCAATGCTTGTCGAGGACCACGCGAACTTCTTCATGTGGCCATGGCGGAAATCGTTTCACGCTCAGACTGGTGGTCTCTTCCGGAAAATCAGGCAGCTGGTATCGGTCATGTGGCTGCCCAAGGCGCTCTGCCAGTGAAGAAGATTGTAGACGAGTTTCGCGCGCTGCGCGGCGAACGAGGACTGCCGGAAGTTCGCGAGTAAACCTGCCGTTGGCCTCATCTGACCATTCAAGCATTCAGGATTATAGTCGTCGACCTTGAGCGAGCTCACCGCTCAGGCATCCATCCGCCTGAGATTGAGCAAAGCCTTGCAGCAGGCACCACCTCCTCTCCAAAGTAGAGGAAAAAAATCCAATTCCCAGTTTACCCGACCTTCTCATCGCCGTTCTCGGCTGGTCCACAATTCCGCTTGTCATCTTGCGTTTCCAGGTGCGGGATTTCACCCGCGGCCTCTGGATCGGGGCCGCGGCGGGCTGGGCATCGGCACTCTACATGACGTTACTCGGTATCCCCGCAGGTGCCGTGATTGCCTTCACCGTAGCGGTCACCATCTCACTCCAGGCAGGCTTTGGGCATCGTCTTCCGGCAAGCTCTCGTTACGCGATCGCAGTGGCTGCCATTGCAATCGCAGTCTGGCTCAAGGAACCTGGGCTCATTGCCTTCCTCCCCGTCATGGCCTTCGCGATGACCCGGCTCGCAGAGGCACGTCAACACGACCTCGCGCTGCGCTGCACCATGCTCTTAGCGAGTGCCCTCTGGGTGATCTATGGCGCTGACGCCAACGCATGGCCGGTCGTAGTCGGCAACATAATTTCGATCTGCTCCAATGTCTGGGGTATTTGGCGCTTCTACCTGCGCGCACCGACTTGCAAAACATCGACCTGACGCTGACTCTCTCTCCAACGTCGCACCCAACTTGCTGAAAGCCAGGGCACATCTCCAGAGCAAGACTGCTCAGGATGCCATAAAATTCTATTTCTGAGAATGCCCAAATGACCGCATCTCCTTTGCAGAATGCGAAGAGATTTGATGTGAAATGGGAATTAAATGGCAAGACAGATCGAAGTCGGCGACACTTTTCAGGATGCGCGTAAGGGACAATCAGGCACTGTTCGCATTGTCAGTATCAAGCCAACCGGCCCCTGCTTCCAGATTAGATGGTCGCACATGGATGAGTTCAAACTCTGTCCTTATGTGACCGAAGAGCGCTTGATGGAAATCACGGCCGGCAAGGAGCCTATCTCGCGGGTCGACCAAGAAGTGCCAAGCGACATCGATCTTCTTGAGCCCGAAACACTCACTCCTGCAGATTATGTCAGCGCCCATGTCTACCCCAGCTCAGATGGCAGTGTCGTCGTGCAGTATTTTGCTTTTAGCCAGGCCTTAGATGACAGCTACGGTTCTGATTGTCGCGCCCTGCGTAACGAGGTCACAGGAAAATATCTCTTCGATAATAAGGAAACTGCTGATGCTGTCTTGGTCGCCAAAATGATCGCAAACGCGACTTACCCCTATCGCCTTTCCCCCGATACAGATGTCTACGCCATGACCTTCCCGGACAAGAGAGCGCTTCTTGAGCGCCTCAGGCTAAAGATATTCGGAGGACGAAATTACATTGAAAGTGATGATTTCACCAAAGCAGTGAAAATAGAACTTAGCAGGATCGCACAAGCGTCACCCCCAAGCGATAAGCCTATTCTGATCACTTGGAATTAAGACCCAGGTCGGAGAAGGCCAGGACACAACTCAACCCAGATAAAGCGCACAAAACTTGCAGCACCTTATCTCAAGGCATGGCTTATGATCATTGCGGCAATCGAGATTGAGATAACAATGTCGGCGCAACTCATGCCTTGAGGGTGAAACCGGCCCTGAACATTACCACGGTCGGCGCGTTTCTGGATGAGCTATTTCATGAAGCCCATCCAGATACTCTTGCCCCAAACAGACCCCAGATGCAGTCAAGCCTTGCTGCTCGAAAAGGACAATCATGAAACTTAGCGTTTGCCACACCCACACCACCTTTTCTCAAGATATTTTTCACTTCGGTTTCGCCACATATCCGCTCGATCGTCCGAACCTGAGGATCCATGTGCTGACACCCGATTTGCTGGCTGGCGATGCCGCCCCGGGATACCGGAAGGGCACAATCATGGTCTACGTGGTCGACTTTACCGGCAAGGACATTTTTACACCAAAGGAGATGCTGCATCCCTCTCGTGAGATGATCGATGCCCTTCGGGCGCAATGGTCCGAACTTAGTGCAGAATTTATTCGACATTCGACCGAACGTCTCGATAACTTCGAAGAAGAAGAGGGTGTTTCCGACTATGATGCGCGCTCAAATATCCAATACGCCGAAATCAGCTTTGACCTTGCGAAAGAATTTTTCCAAGCCCCAGACTACCAAATCGCACCCACACCACAGCCGGGAACCATGGGATTCCTAATCAGTGCGTCGCCAATGCCTCCCCCTTGAGGCTCGGTAGATCTCGCCCAGAAACTGAAAATGCCTTCGATCCATCCAATATCAGGACCGTTGTATGCAGCTTTCCGCGACAAGGATCAGGGCTCAACTGTGAACCCTGACCCTCTCTGCCAGACGCTGATAAGCAAGGCTTACCCCAAGGAAAACTTAAGATGACTGAAACAAACCCGTTCGACCATATGCGCGACGTCTTCGCCCCAAAGGGCACCGCCCAAGTGACCAATCTCACAAGCAACCTTGGGGACTCTTTTTTTGGGTCGGAGCTTGTCCTGTCCGCAGTCAATCATGCGGAAAAGCGCATCATCGACATCGCCAATTTCCCGTCCGTAACAGAAGCGTTGTCACCCCTTGAAATCTTCGCGATTCATTTCTTGATGCGCGCGTCCGACCAAGATGATTATGCCCCCAATAACTCTTCCGCATCTACATCCAATGCCACATCTGAGATCTGACCCATTTTCCTTGTCGCAACAACGAAACCATGTTATCTTTAAGTGTCAACAGGAGACACGCAATGACAAACGCTACAAACCAAAAAACCAATGAGTTGCGAGACTTCGAAGGCCATATATATGGTGCGATTGTAGCCTTGCTGGGTGCCGCGCTGCTGGGTTACTGGGGTCAAACCTGGGCCCCCGTTATTGCTTGGGCATACTTCGCAGTAGGCATGGGAACCGTGTTGTTCCTGATCGTGAAGGTTGGCGATTTTATCGAAAAGAAATGTCAAAAAGAATAAAGCGCGCAAACGTCGGCGGCTTCTTATTCAAAAATCGCGTCGCCTGATATTCACTACGGTCAAGTAATCAAGAAAAATCATGGGCCTTGCTCTGCGCAGGTGGCGCAAACCCACGGAGACCCTGCATGAGTTGTCAACTCCCGGTTCTCATTATTTCTTTAAATGACGTGGGCGGCCTATCTTCTAAGCAGGATGTCTCCACAAAAGAAAGGTATCGCATCATGATGTTTGAGAAAAAAGTCGGACTTTAATCCGCGCAGGTTACCAGTAACTCAATACAGATAGCCCCACACCTTATGGCTAATATTAAGAGACCGCACCCTTCAAAGTGCGGTTTTTTTGTGCTGCATTGAGACCCCCTCCTTTTTTCTTAGTGGTGAAAGGGGCGTGCCAGATATGGCTTTCATCGTGATTATGCCCTCGGCAATCCTGAGGCTTTCACTTCAGGGTATCACGCTCGCATTCATAGCAAAGTCGTCTTCGCAAACTTAGACTACAGATTTAGAAAAAATGCGTTAGATTAGAAGCCATCACTGAACTCGAGGTTTCTAAATGAGCTGGATTCCAGAATGGCTGAAGACCCGGCCACGGAAAATTGACAAAGTCGATCCCTTCTCAGATGGCGACGGATATTTTCCGACCAGCAACGATTACAATTCCGCCACCAATACATATCGACGCCATATTGAGATTGTCCGGCCTCACCTTCAATCGAGCAAATGTCTGATTGTCACCGGCTACCAAGACTTCTTCTCCTCCCTCTCCATCATCCTTCGAGAAGTCCCTGACATCTCTATCAGGGAAGATGCAAAAATCCGCATCGCTTTCGGGATCGACACCGGCAATGCGCGAGAGCTATGGGGTCGCGGTAAATCCGTGACGGAAGCCGTCAGGCTTCACTTCCTGTCCCAGCGCGGCCTCACCGTCGATGATGATGCCGATCTCACAGCTATCCTCGCTGCTGATGCGATCCGCGCCGGCTACATCGACCTGCGTGTGTTTGACCCGAAGCTGGCGCGCGACACCCTGGGCGTCAAAGACAACTGCCGTCTCCACGCAAAACTCATCACCAGCGACAGCGGTGCCATTGCCGGTAGTTCCAACTTCTCGCGTGCCGGGCTCTACCATAGCCTCGAGTTCAATGACTTCTTCGGCGAGAGCGCATCAGATCCCCTGGCCCAAAAAGCCGTGAAAGACAGAAAGACAACCGCAGAGAAGGTCTGGGAGGCGAGCGTCGACTGGAACGCCGAAGCTCTTGAGCTACTGGAAGCCTTGTTGCGCCCAGTGTGTCCCGAAGACGCTGTCGCCCGGGTGTTGCACGAACAAACGAGTTTCACGCCTTGGCGTATGGAGTTGCAGGAAGACGTTGTGGGTCGTCGTCCCTACGCCCACCAAGCAGATCTCATCTATGAGGCCTCAAGCATTGCCTATGAGCACGGGTTCGCCTTTGTCGAAAGCCCCGCAGGCTCGGGTAAGACAGATATTGGCAAGCATCTGGGTTGGACCTTAGCCAAGAGCTTTGAGGCAGCCGTGGGATCTGACCACACAGGGAAACTGCCACGCGGCGGTGCGGCCGTAATCGCACCCCCAAAAGTGATCAAGAACTGGGCCCGCAATGCGCCGCGCAGTCTTACAGCCATCGCGAACTCGCAACTTACTCCCTCCAAGCCGAAAGGGTCGAACGCCCCAGCTGAGCCTGAGCACCGCATAGAGCAGTTCGGCGCCTTGATCATAGACGAGAGCCATACCCTGATGCCCGCCTTCGAGGATCCCTCAAAGCGGGCCGCTGCATTGGAGTTTGCGCCTGCCTCTTGGAATGTCTGCCTCTCTGCCACCTTGCTTGGCAACAAGGATGTGGACTGGCTTACGCATATGCACGAGAAGCGCGCCTCTATCTTTATGTCCCCCTCCTACCTGGAAGACATGGAGGCCCTCTTTAAGCAAGAGACAGACATAGCCCGTATGATCGAGGGTGACGCACCTGTGGAGGCTCTCTCAGCCTCTGCACGAGAAGCTCTGACAGACATGCTCTCTCCCTTTATGGCGCATAGGCAACGTGCATGTGTAGGAGAGAGCGCTAACCGCAGCAATCTGTCTGCCGAGGCAAGGTATCCTCCGTTCACCTTGCACCCCCGTCCGAAATCTCTTTCCCTGACATCTCCTCAGGCGAGGGCAGTCGATGAGATCCTGCAACTAACTTCTGATCTGGCGCCCGGACAACGCTTGTCGTCGGTGACGACCAGCAGGTTCGGAACACGTACCGAACGACAACACAATCAGGTCTCACTACATTCGCGGAACTTGCTCAACTTCCTGCGGGTCAGTTCGGCTCAGGCACTTTGGGAAATGGACAATGGGGCCACGGGCCAGATCTTACGCAAGCTGGAGATTGCCGATCGCATGAAGACCGGCGCGAACGAACCAAGACAGGGCAGCTTTTTCGACGCCCTCGATCTGCCGCCTGATCCAATTGTTGACAGCACACCTAAGTGCGACAAGCTACGCGCAGCTCTCGCACGCCAAGTCATTCAAGGCTTGGATGAGCGCCGTTATGACGAGGCCCTGAAAATCCAGAAAAAGCACAGAACGGTCGTCTTTCTCGCTGAGCGGATCGACACCTTGCAAATCTTTGCTGAGGAGCTTTCGAGACGCGGACTGGCCGAAGACATGCCTCACATCAACTTCGTATCATCCTCCGACAGGGATAGCTCTGGTGGCCCCAGTACAAATGAAGCCAGACGGGCTGTAAACTCAGTTTGTGGCAGAGGCAAAAGGCACTTCAAAACGATTAAGGAAGGCGCGCAGATAGAAGGGTACTTCCGGCCGGGTGGGAAGAACGCACCTGAGGAGGACGCCTCTGTGTTCCTTACCTTCCGTATGGCGGAAGGTATCAACCTGCAAAGTGCAGATGCTCTGGTCCTGCTGGGGGTTACATCAAACCTCAAGGAGCTTATCCAAGGGTTGGGGCGTATCGACAGGATCGATTCAGAACACCCCATGGTTCACTACTATCTCATCGACATCCCTGTAGGGACCCTCGCGTCCGATGAGAAGGTTGCGCAACGTCTGGCGAATTACCGTGCTCTTTCCTGTCGTGAGAAGCTGGCCCGTGTCGATGAAGCAGAGGGCGATGCACAAAGCATTCTTGAGAGTGTCACCGAATATCTCAAAGAGCCGCGACAGCTTCGCAAGAACAACTACCACGATCTACTCTCTGAGGTGCGCGGATGGGTGGATAACGACCGATACGACAAGATCTCCTCCATGGAGATCAACGGGCTCTGGGGAGCTGAACTTGCCATTCTGGACGGCACAGAGGAATTCACTCTTTTGCACCTCAGGGGAGAGGAGGGGGACCGGATAGATCAAGGCGCCTTCGCACCCCCGCGACTTCTCAAGGTCAACGCCTCTGGAGAAGTAGAGCGCAACCAGATTGCCTGCGCCAGGTCACTGCGCAGCGCCTATGAGGAGACCATACGGCAAGGCATTACAAGAACATCGCCTGATATCGCCCGTATCTCCGGTGCCCTTACTTCACTCAGTTCGAGTATCGGCCTTCTGACGGACTGGCACTTGCGGCCAGAGCGGACGGTCTCCCTTCTAAAATCTCTGTCTGTTTTTCTTTCTACTGCCGGGGAGATCGAGGTGCCGCCAGATGTTGTTCGGGATCCGGAGACCGGCAGGATCGAAGATGAAGATCTCTTCGGTGCACTCTCATTGAGGGGCCTTGAGTATTTGTCCGAGACTTGGGCGCGCATGCTTGATCCTTATTGGGTGAAATCCAAACAGGCTGTGCGCGATCGCTTCGCCAGATCAGAGGTCCAGTCTTACATTTCGATCATCGAGATCAAGCAGCATCTCAACGATGATCTGCATCGCAAGGAAGAAATGCATAAGATCATGAAGGACACTCTGTGCGCCGCAATGGAAGCTGGAGCTCGGTCTCAGGTCGCGCGCCGCGTATCAGTCGCCTTCGTCTCGCCTGGTCATGCATCCCATTGAGCTATGGCCTTACCTGTTGAGGCCGGCCTCAATCGAGAGTGACATCAAGCCCTTTGTGCTTGGGCTTCTTGGCGGCTGCCGCACGCTCTTGATCGACTTTTCGCTGAGCCATCTCCTTGACACGGTTTTCACGCAGGCGAAGCTCTTCGCTCGTTCTGTCGCGAGACATGCTTGACCTGGGCAATCTTTGACGAGCATCAGCAGTATTTGGCTCCATGAGCCGAGGATAATCATCTACACGTTGATTATCCTTCCCTCTGCTCTCTCCTATTACAGTTCCAATAGGCGTTTCTTCAGAGAGAGGTGCGCGTTGGTCCTTCGAGAGATTTTTCCGTCTTTCCGCCGCACGATCCAAGAGGCTTGTGATGGTGTGTGTTACGGCCTCATGTCCGCTCAGGTTGTTTTTGACAGAAGTGCGCTCCACCAATGCTCTGAAAGCAGCAGGGCCAAGATCTACACCATAGGAAGCTGAAGTGACCTTAGCGGGTCCAACAATCATTCTCCGTGCATAATGATACCGACGAAGTTTTATTGCGGGTCCAGCAATTTCTTCATTCTCAATGCTTGGAAGAGAGGTTTCTATATTTCCGGGGAGTGCGAGGTCTATCTCTTTGGTGCCGCCCTTTAACTGACGTACAGAACCGCTTCTGTTTAACAGAGCGCTCTCAAGAGCTTCTGACTGAGATTTTCCCTCGATCGTCAAATTTTTCATAAATGAATGAGCGTATGATTTGGACACTTAGGCTTGTACCTCCATTTCTATAAGAAATAGGCGCTACAAGTAGGATCCGCATTAAATGTACGAAATAACTATTAACGATGATGAAACAATCGAAGTCGACTTCTGGTCTGATCGCTTGCGGATAGCATACGAAATGAGACCGAACGTATGGCTAAAAATCATCGAAAAATGGAATTCGGAAGAGGGGTCTGCGAGCTTCGACACTGCACCAATTCGACAGTTATTTCTCGATCTGCGCATTGATGGCGAAAGGGCAGTTCGTATGCTGCAGGCATCGGGCGATACATCAGTGGCCCCCATCGACCCCAGGCCTGAAGTAGCCCTTGAAGGAGAGAGCCAGATCCTGGAGGACGAGCTGTTCAATGAGGATATGATTTTTGAAGCCCTACGGGATCGCAAAGGCATGGAGACACTGATTTTGGGTGATGAAAAGCACGCCCGTGTCTATGCTGATATGCATGACACCTTAAAACAGGAAGGTGTCCTAAAACCCGGCTTACTCGGACTGTAGGGCAAACTCTCACTCACAGAAACACTTGCCAAAAATTAGCGCACATCTTTTCCCGAAGATGAGGACCTAATCCTTCGAGACCAACAGGTGATTGATACGCTAAGGTCGTCGTTGCTTTGTTGGGTCTTAAATAAGAAACCCAACAGAGCACCGCAGACAATTCCAGACGTTTTTTAAGCCTTTTGAGGTCACCTGCGGCAGACTGTTTGCGTGTAAGAACATCTTCAATTTAACGCAAAGAGTCTGATACGCTCTTCGGCATCCGCCATGATGTCTGACGCCGCAATCCTGCCTAAGAAAGCAACACATGTCCGATATTGAAAACCTTATTTGCCCTTTCAGAACCATCCTGGTCTCCCTCAATGAACTCATCAAGCAAGAGGATAAGAATCCAGACACGGCGATCACTGCGGCACGTAAGGCGATCGAGGATTCTCTTAATATCTGGGTCGATACAGTATGCGCGGCAGATTATAGCCCTGAAGTTCTTTGTCTTGCTGTCGCAGAGTTCAGCGATGATCAGCTCAAAAGCGCCATTCGGAAACAGGGCAGTCCAATTTATGCGCGCATTCTCGATGAAATCGGTGAGAAATATGACCGACTGCGTCTTTCTGCTATTCGCCTGCGGCGCTTGAGCAATGCAGATATCGATCATCTTGTCGCAAAAGGGTTTGACTACGATGGTGCCCGCCACCACCAACCTGCTCAAGAATGGCTTGTGCGTGGCGCAGCCTACGGTAAAAAGAAATTCCGTGACAAACATCCGCGCAAAAACCCAGTGGTCGCTCATTGGGAGGAATATGGGCTGTCGCTGCCCCCTGAGGGTCTTTGCTTTGAAGGTGCGGAAATGGTCGCAAACCTGTTGCGCATGAGTGGTAAGTTGCCCCGGAAGGTGCGTGATGTCGCTGAAAGATCTGCACGATGTACCGACTGGCGCGTGGCACTATGCATGCGCATCGAAGGTCATAGCTTCCCTTATACGATCGTAGGGTCCATGGGGCACATCTACGGCTCCAAAGAGCGCAGAGATGCCATCAACAAAGCCTTGGCCACCCCTCGATCAAACCATGAGGAAATCATCTATGAAATGCGCATGCGAAAAATGCCTGCTCTGGAAGAAATTCTTATGATGCCAAAGGATAAAGAAAATATAGATCTTTTTCTCGAAAGACTTGGCTGCACGGCGCCTGCACTCTAACGCTTTCGAATCAGAGATGAGTATCTGCCGAGCTTACAAATAAGGTCGGCAGAGCCCATTTTCACTTAGACTTTTCAGGCGCCTTGGAGGGCAAGTAGTCGTCAGGATTATAATCGTCGGGCTTGAAAATAGCCATGGATTCACATGTCGCTAACAGATGAATAATGGCGGCCAGCCTATCTTTCTCTTTTTTAATGCTGAAATAATCTGGCAGAAAATATGGAGTCACGCTATTCGAAAATGCTGCGGGATTCCAATTTAAACCAGCGAATATACCAGCATTCGTTAGGTCAAGATTACCCAATTCTTCAGAAAGGATCAGACTTGCCGGCCCAATATCTCTTGAATAGTGATAGCTATAGTCACTTGACGAAGATGAAGTCGTTTTCAAATTCAATAGTAGGCAATTAACGCCATTATCAACGAGCACGTCAATTCCGAAATTCCCCCCGTTTACTTCCACTGATTTCTCTTTGTTGGTATATGATATATTCCAATTATGTTTTGTTCTCAAATGATACAGTCCTTGTCGTACCATCGCTTCGAATTTGTGCCCAGAGCGACTTCGGTATGAACCCTCCTGAGGGTAGTAAAAACTTTTGAGAACGGCTCTACGATAAAAATCTTCTGGTTGCCAATCGGGTTTTTGTGAATGTACATGTGCCCGAAACATTTCCAACTTCGCAGCTTCGGATATTTTTTTCTTCGAAGAATTGGCCGCCCGCAGAGATTTACAGTAGCCTTTGTAGTAAGACATTGTCTGCCCCAAACTCCAGACGATCAGCTTCACCTTGGCGTCTTTTAGTTTTAGAGGTTCAAGCAATCCATTCAATGGCTTCTCACTTGGTATCAGCTTGGGATTGAGAAATTTTTTCAAGAACGCAATACTGGCACCTGAGTTAATCGTTTGCGCCCAATCGATGTACTCATCAAATCCATAGACCTTTTGACACGCCGAAGCGATGTCATAGACGCCACCAAAACTTGAGGCGGCCTTCCCGATCATATCTGTTCGTTCCTCACCGAATTTTGGCTGCTCCAAGCCTTCGATTTCCTCATTTCCTGCGTTGATATCCGCGTCAGTATTTTCTGTAACGAGAAGCATTTTTCATTCCTGATGATGGGCCTCATCAGGAATTGCTTTCGTTTTATCAGGGCCGGAAATCGTCAGAACACGTATATTAGAAAATGCAATGTTTTCCGTAAGTTGTGTTTGGTTGGAGTGGTTTATGCCATGGTTTGAATCTACACGGCTCAAACTCTATTTCGCGACATTGTTGGTCTGTAAAAGAACTCATTCGCCTGGTTCGCACCCCTTCTTTATAGGATTCAAGCCTCGGAATAATGCTCAAGTACGGTCAAGGATTTAGAAGAGGTTTGATGGAAGCTCGTATAACTATTGCGCCTGTTATCGAGTGATAGCGCAGATCAATCTCATGTTCCCGATCGGGATCGTATTGAGTGTTTAAGCGATATATTGATTAATATGTTCCTGATTGGGATCATATATGTAAGAATGTTGAATTACTTCTGAAAATAACTCGTTAGAACCGGCCACGTAAGGCGCAGTTCAGAAGAACTATTTTCGTTCCCAGTGCACTGAGTTTGCGGTTATCTGGTATTGATCTCATTCAGACAAATGAGGGTGAAGTCGTTGTCCTTGAGGCTAACTCTGCCCCAAACTAATTTGACGCTTTTTCTTTTTCAGGATGGCGCGAATGGGCGTTTCAAACGTGCTCCCACCTTTTCCATCAGATCTTCCTTAAAGCTTCTTAGGTCCGCTCAAGTTGTCGAAAATCAGCACACTTCTTTGCCAGGGAAATTATTGAGTCTCCAAGGAACCGGGGGCTGTATTCTTGGTATGATTATTAAGCAGAATTTTGCCGGCGAAAGAGCGTGTCACCCGAAGGCGGACAAGCCCCGTGGACTTTGTCAATGCGGCGCTGTCCATGTGATCGAAACAGGTCAAGCCACCTGGTCAGGTGTATGCCATTGCACGCAGTGCCAGAAGATGAGCGGAAGTGCTTTCATGGCATTCGTGTCTTTCCATGTCAGAGGTCTGATGTGGGGGTCTGTCGAGCCAGCAAGATTCAAAAGCTCTGATCTCGCAGAACGCTTGTTTTGTTCGACATGCGGCACTGCTGTCGGCATGCAATATCTCGGTGATGACGTTGTCAGCCTATGTTGGGGCTTCCTGACTGAAGATGCTCGACAAGACCCGTCGGTTCAGTTGTTCGCCGAGGAGAAGACGCCTTGGGCCAACAGTATAGAATCACTCGACGAGCAATGCCTTGAAGAGGCCCTGTCCAATACGGCTCGACAGTTGCTCAGGTAGAGATAACTGAGAGCCCTTTTTTCGAAATCCTGTAGTGAGGGTCTGACCGGGTTGTGGGAAACCAGGACACATCCCCAACCCGAGCAGTTTGCGAGAGGCTGCGATGACAAAAGCTATTCAGGCACCAACATTACACCATGAAGGAACGGCACAGCCCTCATAGAGATCTCTTTAATGTCTGATAGAAAGGCAAGCTTCTGATGGGCCGACTGCCCTCGGAAAACAAACAATCGGATTAACTCTTCCGCATTAATGTCATGATATCCGTCCTCTTCCAGATTACCTGGATAAGCTGCAGCAATCAGCCCTGAAGCAGTTACGACTATCTTATAATTCACCGTAGCCTCTTGAGGAAGGCCGAGGCTGAAGCGGGCGCTGTTGAGTTCCTTCCGAATATCTCTGTTTTCCTCCACAGCGCCGTATGATCCCAAAGCAGCTGCAGCGCAGCGATCAAGGTTATCAAAGTCTCGATGCAGCCTGCGTGACTGCATCCGCTCCTGTTTTCTTGGGTACGCTACGATGGACATAATCTCTCCGCACGGATAGATCATGCCGTCGTCGAGCATGCCCTCGAAGCTAAAGGCCAAGACGTCACCTTCAACCGCTTTAGAGTAAGACTTTAATGCAGATGTAAGACTTGGCATGACAGAGTTCGGAAAGGGGTCAATTTCCCTTAAAGGTACTGCGAGGCGCCGCGGTTCAGATTTGTCTTTCATCTCAAATTTATTCGTCATTTTGCCTCCAAAAAGTATCCCGCATTGATGAAATCTATATGTCACCTCACCTCAAAAGAGAAGCATGATGGACTTAAGTCTCACCCAAGGTAGATTAGAATATTTAGCCGAACCTCAAAAATAGGTTTCAAATCGGAACCAAGGTCTCACAAAATCACCCTCATAGACTGACTTCATCTTCCTTGATAACCTGCATCAACCGCAGGACTTGGGAAAGGGTGGAAAATGGACGACAGAGATTTGGTTGAGATCGAGCCTGCGACAGAGGTCGCCTATCAGTGTCGTTGGCGGGCTACCAAGCAAACCCCAGAAGCAATGAATATCGGGGGCATGTGGTTCATTGAGGAAGATCTCCCGCTCTACGAAACATGTCGAAACATCTTCGAAAAAGGGGAAAACCCTCAAAATGTATCGGAAGTCATCGATCTGTTGGAGGAACTCGTCTTGATTGGCGCACATGTCTCGCAGAGCGATAGTCATCGCTTTGCCTCAGAGCCATTCATTCCTTACGATATGGAATCCCTCATTCTTCTGGGGCGCCTCCTTGCTGGCGGGCAAGCCCGACTGCGCAGAAGTCGTATTACGATCTCACATGAAGACCCAAACTCAGCCTGGGACGTCATGGAAAAACTGCCTTTAGCCGATCTTTCCGGCCATCAGCGCCAGATTCTACGAAGTCTTGAAGCGCGACGCGGGCGGGTAGGGGAGCCACTCGAGGTCTTCTGGCAGGTAATCTGCCATCTTGGCGTAGCACAGAGCGCCGAAGAGCAACGTCGCGACTATGGGAGCGGCTTCATCCCCAAACTTAAAATCGACAACCATTTATTCCAGATCGAGAGAAAGCCTTTGCTCGAACAAATCCGTCAGATCAGGCAATCGTCCTGCGCCGGCCTCGTCTGGATTGCCAAAGGTCACACCGACCGCCTGACATTGACGATTGACTTTGAGGCTCTCAGTTTTGACGACACCGATGCGGTCGACAAGATATTTCAAGGGGAGCTTCAGGAAATGTCACGCAGGATCAACGATGCTATGTCACGAATTTCGTCACATTCCGACAACCCATTCCGGGACTTTAGATCCTCATGAGAATACGGAAATCGACCCCCTGAATGGTGAAATGTGGGACGAGCTCGACCCGCAGTCTGTAACTTGCAAACCGTCACGAATCGCCCGTGTAACCGGATCGGGGTGTCGAAAACTTAGCGCGCCAAAAAACAAAAGGCTCCGGACCTTCTCTGATCCGAAGCCAAATCTGGTTGCAAACTTACTCGCTTACTTCAGGTTACTTTTTCCATGAAGAGCAGCACGCATCACATCGAATACGCCAGACTCTTCAATCTCATCCCCCGACTGAAGTCAGGGGTTTTCGTGTTAGAATTTGATAAATCGCATAGAAAATTGAGAATATCTGGTCTCAGCGCTCCTAAGCGGTACTGTCCGTTTCCCCAGAACCCAAGGCACATCAAGCCTATCTAAACTTCCTTTTCGCATGATATTGCTGGTGTTTGTGTCAGTCGAGGTTCCTTTTAAGCCCCGTCAGCCCTATACTCGGCGGCGAAATGTAATCGAGGGTGTCATTTTGACGGCTGCGGACGACGAATATTCTCATAAATTTCCCCTCGTGACTGGATTGTCCCTCGAAGAGGTTCGGCGCATTCTCAAATACCGCGACCGCAGTTACGCCTACGACCACATCCTCACACTCGCTGCTCCAATGAGCGCTCTTGACTGCGGGTCCGCTGAGGCAGACCGCCATCTGCGCGCCATGGCTGAAGCCGGCTACCTCGTTCATGATAGTAAGTTACCCCTGTGTCGGGACTCCACGCCGACCTCCCCAAACGATTTTCCAGGCCTTGAACATGCACTCGAAAAACTCCGCACAGCAGGATCCGAAGGCGCGATCCAGCGAGGACGCCCCGTCTGGCACCTCACACCCTTAGCAAACCAACTGCAGGTCGAAAAACTTCTAAAACGCATGAACCGCGCCGCCGCAGAGAAGCTGTTGGAGAGCTTCCTTTCAGAAGTCGACGCAATCAATGCAGAGGGAGAAACCCTGCTTTGCATCACCCGGGTTGAGCTGTTTGGAAGTATGCTCGACCCCTTGCGAGAGAGTTACGGGGATATTGATCTTTTCATCACACAAGAGGCGCGGCCCCTTTCTGAAGAGATCCGGCTGCCACTTGTGGAAAAATTGGCCGAGGAGGCGCTCCGGACTGAAAATTTCTGGATTAGCTACGAGCAGCCCGAGGGCGCAGCCGCAATACGGTCCGCCAAACTGAATGCGATGCGCCTGAAGAAACTCGGAAGGCGTATCTCCCTATCGTCGCAGGCGCCAGAAGGCATCGGTACCCCTTTCCTCATGATATATCGCTATGATCCGAACACACGCGAGGTACATCGTACATCTAAGGCAGATATCTCCAGGTTGGCGGGGCAGTCAAAACCCCCAACCAATGACCTGCTGTCCGCGCCATCTTCCGCGCCTGACGCTCAAACAGTTGGAGAGCCCGTCGTTCAGCCTTACACTGAGCCTCATGAATCCTGGCAAAGAGTGATCATCAAAACCGACGACATCGTCGACCGCACCGCCAGTCTCATGGCAATCCATCCTAATGCTAACGAGCCATGTCCGGCCTGCCAATCGTGGTGGTGCTCCCACCTTGCCTCTTCGTCACCGGCGCCTGTCTTGGAGAACTCGGCGGATCACCACCTTGTTCTTCTCGATGCGATGAACACGGAACGTCCCCTCGGGCACCCATTCACAGAGGTTCAGAGGTCGCTCGATCGCTTGAGTACGTCCGGTGTGGATATTGGCAACCGAATGGGACTTCCGCCGTCATCTGCACGCTATTTGACAATCTCTAAATCTGGCCTGGGCCTTACTGCCAGCTCTGAGGACGCAGACTTCATAAGCAAGTATGATCCTTTCGCAATTAAAGCTGGCCGCTTCGATCTTGTGATTGATCTGCAGAGCTTTGCGGAAACCGATGAATTTCTCGCCTACATGCGACTCCAAAAGGCCCTCCTTGCGATCTGGGCCGCGTGCTCATTCACAGGAGGGTCGGAGGCAGATATTATTCTCGATTTGACGGATCCTTCCTTGCAAAAAATGCAAATGGATCGACTGCGCGTCGTTGGTAGATTCGGAAAAATCATTCCACCTGCGCAGAAGCAGCTTGTCGCGGCGCATCCCTTTCCGTGCGAGCATGCGGTCGCGTTAGCGGCCAGTGTCGAAAACGATCTGGTCTACAGGCCAGGCAGCTTTGACTTTAAAGTCGACATCGACACTGAAGAAGTAGATGTGAAAATACATTGCCATGCTCGCATTTCCCATCCTGATTGGAGGTCTCCTTCAAGCCGTGAGCTTGGTTCAGGGGAGGGCGAGGATCCGGAGACAGAAACGGCACGGTCCATACTATTGCAAAAAGCCCAATCTCTTGCTGGAGAACTTCGCTCCTTGCCCGGATTTGTTTGCGCTTCTGCTCGCAAATGCCACTGGCTTGACTACCCAGAGGTATAACTTCTACTGCATGCTCGGAAAATTCCTGTCGTAAAAATCGGGCATAGTGAGGTCACCTCCACCGGAACCTTATCAAAGCCGTTATCGGAGGCGGAGTTGACGGTCGATCCTGTGGCCACCCTAAAAACAGGTCGAGCAAAATCTATACTGACAATGCGCGAATGAACTTGAAGGTCCGTTGGGCGGTCCGCCCAGGTTTCGGAGAACCAGGACACATCCTTTAAACCCAGCCATTCTTCATTTGCTGACTTAAAATTACGCAACCAACGCAACATTTGTTCTTGAATTGTTCTGAATTGGCGCAATATCCTTATCATGTGGATGAGAACTACTCAAATTGCGCGCCGCGAAAAAGTAACCAGTCAAACGGTGCGCCGATGGGCTGAAGGAGGGCGGTTCGAGAAAGTCGAAAAAACACCCGGAGGCCATCTCCGAATATGGGTGCCTACCGATCCAGAGATTATTCTTTACGCCAGAGTTTCCAGTGCCAAGCAAAAATCATCCCTCGACACCCAGCAAAGACTTCTCCTTGAAAATTTCCCAGGAGGGGCTGTTGTCCGTGACACTGGATCCGGATTTAATTTCAAAAGACAAGGATTTATCTCCCTATTGGAACGCGCACTGCAAGGCGAACCAATCAAGCTGGTGGCTACCACATCGGATCGTGTCACGCGGTCCGGGTTCCCGCTCATCCGACACATCTTCGAACTTTCAGGTGGCAGCATCGAACTTCTGGAAGAAGACGATAGTACCCAGCAATTCGACGTCCGGTATCTCGTTGCGTATATCACTTCCTTCTGCAATTCCCAGCATGGCAAGCGCGCTGGTCAAAGGCACAAGAAAGATCAGGGCCTACCCGAAGAACGAAGCCTTTCTGATGGGGCTGATTAGACAACAAAGGCGCGCCTACAATCTGGCAATCGCCTGCTTTGTTGAGGCAGATAAAGGCCTTATCGCCTACAACGACCTCGATCTTCGAAAGACCGAGCTTCGCCGAACAATCCGAAACTTTGTCGCAGACGAATGCCGTGAGCGCGATGAAAAGTTCATCTCTGCCTGGTGCGATGAAGCCGTCAATGATGCTTTCGTGACACGCCAAGCGGTTATCAAGAGTCGCATGAAAGGTGAGGCTGCCGGGTTCAGCTTCCGGAGCCTTAAGGACATCAGACAGCGGTTTTACGTCCAGAGACTGGCGGCCGGATTTGTCGCAAAACAGTTCTCCCTCGGGGAGAAACTCCCAAAAGAAGCTTTTGGGAAGCTTACCAAGATCACTTTTGAGCGGGGCCAGTGGTTCATCTGCGCTCAAAAGCACATTACCACAATCGGGCAGGACGAAATCCAAGCCAAGTCCGTTGTGGCTATCGACCCCGGTGTGCGTTGCTTTGCAACTGCATACTCAGTGGACCAGGTCACTTCGTACGGAGATGACTTTTACGCGTCTCGCGTGTTCCCTTTGCTCTTGGATCTCGACAGACTCTATGGACTTCGAGCAAAGGCGAAGCATCACGAATGGAAGCAGCATTATCAGAAAAAGATCGATAGGCTTATGGTTAGGGTGAGCAACCTGATTGATGATTTACATCGTCGAGTTGCCTACGATCTGGTCCAGTCGTTCGATATAATTCTGCTCCCATCTTTCGAGACGAAAGAGATGTCTTCGACCCAAGATCGGAAGATCCACACCAAGACCGTCAGGTCCATGCTTGGCCTCGCGCACTATCGCTTCAAGCTCAAGCTGATGTGGATGTGCAAGAAGTACGGCAAGAGGCTGGTGATTGGCAATGAGGCCTATACCAGCAAGATCAGATCTTGGGATGGAGTGATTACCAAAAATCTTGGCGGCGCAAAAACCATCACTGATGGGAAAATTCGTGTCGACCGAGATGTGAATGGCGCGCGCGGCTTTTTGCTGCGCGCACTGTATGGCGACTTAGGCCATTCTCAGGCGGTAGCGTGACAAATGTTGCGTTCGTTGCGGGATTAACTAAGTGTATGGCCAGACAAGATCTTCCATGGGATGCTTCATTGTGACTCCAAATATCGCGATATCAATTTGGCCCCTCGATACCTCATAGGAATCCACAATTCACTAAGAAAAATCCAAAACACGCTTTTGGAAAATATCATTTAAAAAAGATGCGCTACTGGAGTCAGCCCCTAACAGGTTTGAAAAAATCGAGATCGCCGATGTCTTTCACGGGGAAATTTTCGAGGCCGGAAAATAACATGACTTTGCGTTCATTTTAATCTGAACGCAAACCTATATCCTCGAAATGACGGATGTATCACCCTTACAAAAACGCTTTGTCTCTCTGATGGAGAGCATTGCCCGCGCCGAAGGAATCTCGCCCAATGCTGGCAGGATCCTTGGGTATCTCATCATGCAAGAGAACCCTGTGTCATTTGCAGACCTCGCGCACCAACTCAAGATCAGCCGCGGCAGCGTCAGTGAAAATACATGTCTGCTTATTGAGCACGGCGTCATCCGGCGCGTTCAAGTTCCCGGCAAGCGTGGGGATGCCTTCGAAGTCAGGCAGGACGCGTCCGCAGCCCTGCTTGAAAGGCGGCGCCGTATGACGCTCGAAGTCATTGCCGATCTAAACGAGATGCAAAACGAATTGCCTGAGGCCTCTTTCCAACGCGAGCGCATGCAGGGCTTCGAGCAGTTTTTAACCGCTTCACTGATCGCCGCCGACGTCCTGGAAGAAAAAATCTTCCCTCAGAAAGACAAACAGAAAGAGAAGAAGAATACATGAGTATCACCGAACAGTTTGTCGACCAAGAAGGCATTCGACGCTCTAACGAGCCATCAAATGCGCCATCAGTAAAACGGCGCTTACTTCCTATGGGGCCAACACTCGCCATCCTGCTCTCTGGAGGCCTTGCTCTATGGATGTCGATAGGCCCAGCTCCCACCCCTGTGAGCACACAGGCCGCCGGCACTTCCAGTCCAGCCTCACAACAGACAGTTCGCACATTGCAATCTGTCGCCCAGGAAACGACCCGTCTTATTCTTGCTGAGGGAGATACCTCTGCTGCACGGCGCGGCGTCGTCACGCCCCGGACCTCGGGCATTGTCTCTCTCATCTCTGCTATCAAGGGCAGTCACGTTGAAGAAGGGCAGTCACTTGTGCATCTCGATATTCCGGGTTTCGCAGCAAAGCTTGAGGAGGCGCGTACACGGCTCGAAGAGGCGCGGCGTACCTTTGAAAACACGCAAACCCTCGCTGATCGCGGCCTGGCTTCTGAAGACCGTCTTGTGAGTGCAAGGACAGCTCTTGCGAGCGCAGAGGCCCAATGGGCGTCCATTCAGGAGCAGCAAAGCGACATGACGCTCACGGCGCCCTTTGCAGGTGTACTCAATACCCTGACTGTAGAGATTGGGGACAGTCTCTCCTCCGGCACTGCTGTCGCAGAGGTTCTTGATCTCTCGCGCCTTACCGTTAAGGCCAGTATCCCTCAGTCCGAGATCTCCGCTCTTGAGGTCGGGCAGTCTGTCTCGGTCACCCTTGTTACAGGTGAGACAGTCAAAGGCCGCATTACCTACATCTCCTCACTGGCTAATCGGCAAACGCGCAGTTTCCCTGTCGAGGTGGAAATCCCCAATGCGAATGGCATTTTGCGCTCCGGCGTCAGCGCCAGCATCGAAATGGAAGGTGCCAGGCAGATGACCCATGCGGTTCCTGCGGCCTACCTGTCGCTTGGGAATGAGGGCGAGCTCATCGTCAAATCCGTCGAAAACGGAATCGTAATCAAGCATGTGGTTGAGGTGGTCAGCTCGGGCCTTGAGGAACTGTTTGTGACCGGGCTTCCGGATGAGGTCGAGATCATCACAGTGGGGCAGGGCTTCGTTCAGCCCGGTGATAAAGTGCTGACGGAACGCGTCCAATGAACGCACTCATCAACGCCGCTTTCTCTCGCTCTCGCGTGGTGCTCATCGCCTTTCTGATGCTCTTGGGCTTTGGGGTCATGGCTTATGTGTCGATCCCCAAGGAGAGTACGCCCGAGATCCCTATCCCTATGGTCTACATCTCGACCTCACTTGAAGGCATTTCTCCCCAGGATGCCGTCTCATCTCTGATCAAACCTCTCGAAGCCGAACTCTCGGGCGTTGAGGGGCTCGATCGCATGCAGGCCAATGGCTATGAGGGCGGCGGATCTCTCACGCTGGAATTCAATCCAGGGTTCGACGCAGATCAGGCTCTCGATGATGTTCGCCAAGCCGTCGATCGCGTCACCCCATCTCTGCCTACAGATGCGACCGACCCAGTTATCCAAGAAATCAATACAGCACTTTTCCCTGTGATGACGGTCATGCTCTCCGGATCCTTGCCTGAGCGCACACTGAACAACATTGCTGACCGCGCTGCAGAGGAAATCGAAGCCTTGCCCGGCGTGCTTGAAGTCGACATCGGCGGTAAGCGCAAAGAAGTCGTGGAGATCCTCATCGATCCAGTGGCCTTCGAGACCTACGGTCTGAGCTTTGTTGATATTGCCAATCGTGTATCACAGAACAACAGCCTCGTCGCGGCCGGCGCACTTGAGAACGGTGATGGCCGGATGGTCATGAAACTTCCCGGTCTCATCACAAGTGAGCAAGATGTTCTCGACCTTCCTCTCAAGGTTGTCGACGGAGAGGTTGTCTCCTTTCGGGATGTTGCCGAAGTGCGCCGCACCTATAAGGACGCCGAAGGCTTTGCCCGCATCAATGGCTCACCCGCCATCTCGCTCGAAGTGAAGAAAAAATCTGGCGCCAATATCCTCGAGACAACAGCAGGGGTCAGGGCGCTCATTGAGGCTGCCCAAGACCAATGGCCTGATGCACTTGAGGTCGTGATTAACAAAGACGAGTCCGAGCAGGTCAAAAATCTACTCGGAGACCTTCAAAACAATGTCATTTCAGCCATCGTTATTGTCGCAATCGTCATTCTTTCCTTCCTCGGGCCCAGAAGCTCACTTCTTATTGGGATATCTATCCCAGGATCGTTCCTGGCCGGCGTCGCAGCCCTCTGGTTCTCAGGCTATACGATGAACATGATCGTCCTCTTCGGATTGATCCTGGTCACCGGCATGCTGGTGGATGGCGCAATCGTGGTGATCGAATATGCCGACAGACGCCTAAAGGAGGGCTCTGATCCCAAGGTCGCCTTCCAAGAGGCTGCCACCCGCATGGCTTGGCCCATCATTGCCTCAACTGCAACTACTCTGTCTGTCTTTCTGCCTCTGTTGTTCTGGCAAGGCATGGTCGGGGAGTTCATGAAGTTCCTGCCGATCACCGTTCTGATGACCCTGACGGCTTCCCTGTTCATGGCTTTGATTTTCGTTCCGGTGCTCGGGGCGGTGATCAGTCCACGGTTAAAGCCGGGAACTGCGCCTAATCCGCAACCTCAGGACAAAAGACCCGACTTGCTTACGCGTGCCTACCTGCGCGCTCTGAGTGGCGTGCTGCGCAGCCCCAAAACGACCTTTTTGGTCTTGGGCTTCGTGCTGGTTGCGATCATCTCCGGCTACGGAAAATATGGAAACGGCGTTCAGTTCTTTCCGGGCTCAGAACCTGACTTTGCACAGATCCAGGTACTCTCGCGCGACAATCTCTCAATCGAGGGCCGCGACCGATTGCTGCGCGAAGTTGAAGCAAAGGTGCGCGGGCAGGAGGGTGTCGTCTCAATTTATGCGCGCTCAAGTCTTTCTGGCGGCGGGTCTTCCGATCAAATCGGGACCATCCAAATCGAATTCGATGATTGGCAAGCCCTACGCCCTGCCGCTGAGCTGATCGAAGAACTACGCAGCGAACTCGAAACCGTCCCTGGTCTGAAGATCTCCATAGCGGCACAAGAAAACGGCCCCGCCGGAGGCAAGCCGATTGCGATGGAAATCACAAGCGAGAATGCCGTCGCACGCAGTGACGCCATCGACCGGATCACTGCTGAAATGCAGCGCCTCGGAGGCTTTACCGATATCAGTGACACACGCCCGCTACCTGGAATAGATTACGAGATCCGCGTCGATCGCAACGACGCGGCGCGCTATGGCGCAGACCTCATGATGGTGGGTCAGGCCGTTCGGCTCATCACAACCGGCGTCACCGTTTCCAGCTATCGCCCCGCAGACAGCGCGGATACGGTCGATATCCGGGTCCGTTTTCCCAGTGAAAAGCGCACGCTTGATCGAGTCTCAGCTCTGAAAATACCAACTGCGCAGGGCATGGTCCCTATCAGCACATTTGTCGAAATGACCCCCGTGGAGCGTTCTGGATCGGTGCTGCGCATCGACAGCAGCACTGTCGACGAACTGGTGGCCGATGTTTCCCCGGGCGTGCTGCCGGCACAGAAAATCGCTGAGATCACAGCCTTCCTGACTGATGCCGAGTTCGGTGGTGTGGAAGTAAGCATGAAGGGCGAGGCCGAGGATCAGGCTGAGGCCATGCAGTTTCTGATGCTGGCTTTTCTTTCCGCCATCGTTTTGATGCTGATGATCCTCGTGGCGCAGTTCAACTCGATCGGTCAGGCGCTCCTCGTGCTCTCGGCCATCGTTTTCTCAGTGGCAGGTGTATTTCTTGGCTTGATGATTAGTGGGCGCCCCTTTGGCGTTGTCATGGGCGGAATTGGGATCATCGCTCTGGCCGGTATCGTCGTGAACAACAACATCGTTTTGATTGATGCTTATAACGAGCACCGACGCGCTGGGCGCCTTCCGATCGCAAGCGCTCTGGCAACCGGACTTGAGCGACTGCGTCCGGTCCTGCTTACAACAACGACAACTGTCTTGGGGTTGGTGCCGATGGCACTTGCAATGAGTATCGACATTCCGGGCCGTGAGATCACTTTTGGGGCCCCGAGCACCCTATGGTGGGTCGATCTCTCTGCGGCGATCGTGGGTGGCCTCAGCTTTGCTACAGTGCTTACGCTGCTCGTAACGCCAGCTGCGCTCATTCTCTTGGATCGCAAAGATCGTCTGATCGAAATCGGCAGGAGTGACGGGACCCATTAAAACTAAGGGCCCGCCTCTCCTGCAGATTGGTCTGCGCCCGACGTGGGCGTCTCCGGCATCAAAAACGAGATGGAGAACCCAGGTCCAAAGTCTGAGGTCAGGGAGACTTTCATTGGCATCTCCTTCTTACAGTAAAGGGAAAAAGCATGAACCATTCCGCACAACATATCGAACACGTCCAAATTGACGTCACTGAAGCTCGCGCGAAAACACCACAAGCCATTGGCTTGGGTATCGCACGTTACAGCGCGGTTTTTTACGGTGATAGAACATCGCCCATTCCGCCTCAGATTTTGATGCCGAGGCATCGTCAAATGCTTCACCATGGCATCTTTGACCATGCGGGCATTGCAGTCGATATGATCCTGACCGATTTTCATGTCCCAGGCCTTGATCTCGCCTGGCTTTCCCCAGACGCCTGCGCCGCCTTGACTGATATTTCCACCATGACTGACGCAGAATATCGCACGCTTGCAGATCATTGCTTCACCCTGCAGCCCGCTTTAGTTGGCGCTAAATTCTGCGACCTTGAAGGCGAGCCTACAAAAGACCTCCCTCAAGTTTTGAAATCCTGGTCGCGGGCCGCCGTTAAAGCTCTGCAAAGTGAAAAGACGCGACCTAATGAAATGCTTAAGTTGATTGAGAATATTTTCACAGATGGCTTCTTTTCCGGCGCCACAACCATCGCGGACATCGACAACGCCATATCAGATGCAGTGGAAATGATTGGCGTTCAGAATCCTGCAGCATTGGGAACTTTGCTTTTGCGGGCGACAGGACTTGTGGATGCGGATACCGAGAAGCTCGGCGCAGATCCATCATACGAGCATATTGCAGGTATTCCATATGCTCTGGTGCTTGCCTATTTTGCGCGTCGTGCTGGCATTTCTTGTGAGTATATTCATCTGCAGGATGCTTACTCAGCACTATATGAAAGCGAACTAAAGGGCAGTGCTTCGGCCCTTGCCAGCGGCGGCACCCGCAGTTGTGAGGTGCATATCGCAGAGGCTCCTGAGTTTGTTGCCCATTACCCCGAAGCTCTTCATATTGTCGCAGGATCTTTGCTTCATATCCTTGAAAGAGATGGCGATTTCGCCGCGGTGGTTGCGGCCTCCGATCTCCTGAAAGATTATGACTTCACCAATGAAATCGACGTCTCGAAAGCAAGAACTATCGCTGAAATCGCTTTTGCCAAGTCCAGCGACCACAACGAGAATGTTATGCGCGAGACCCTCTCTGGAGCACTCGATGTCACTCTTCCTCCGATTTATCTTGGGGACAATAACCCCAACCAGAATCCGCTCAAAGCCCAGGCCATCTCTGAGCGATTGACGCGCGCTTTGCGCATCGCTCACCCAGAAGCCAAACCCATCTCATCTACTGAACGACACCGTGAACTTATCAAGCGGATGAACGATAATTATTAGGTCGATAAAAGGTCGTATCACCCCCGCTAAAGGTAGCGATCCTTCTCGTTAGGATCGCTACTTGATCTCTTGTTGCTTAAATATATTTGCAACGATCGAAAACTCGCCTATGTTATCTTTACGGCTGCCGCCGCGCCTGACACCGGGCGAAACCGCCGGAATGCGTTCCGTAGATTGATAAGCGGAATTTTATTCCATGTCACAAGCTCCCAACCCCATGGGGCGCTTGGCATAATCGGTGTCCCACAATGCGCCCCCCGGAGCTTCAACATGAAAACCTCAATATCAAACCGTGCGTTTAGGGATCAGGCATCGCAACAGAACGCACATCCCTCCATCGCTCTTGAGACACGGTTTCTTGGTCAAGACATTGTCACGGCCAAAAAGATCGCAGCACGAATTTTGCCGGACACAGCCCCCGCCGTACGGGTGGAGCTACTGGCAAGAGCGCTTGGCTACAGAACTGCGGCCGCCTTCCAGGCCGGCTTTAAGGCCATTCCCGCTGTTCCTAACGTTGTTGCGACTCCTCTTGACGACGAGGGCCCTGCCGCAGAACTTCTCTCCAAGCTGTCAACCAAGGATAAAGCAGCTGCACACAATCTTGGTGACAAGATCATATCCAAGATACTGCAGGACCGATTTCGGGTAGCAAAGTCTGCCCCGAATAAAATTCCAACAATCTCAGCGGCAAAAATCGAGAGCCTTGGACCACTTGCGGCAGCTACATTGGCAGCGCGGCGGATCATAGCAGAGGCAGGGCTGCGCGAGTTAGCCCTTGCCCCACTCATTATCGAAGAAGAAGATATTCGCGAAGCATGGATTGCCGCCGGTGCCACTGCTGCACCACCGCGCGCAAAAGGTGTTGCCGCAGCTCTTTTATTGGCCATAGATCTTGGGCTCGATGCAGCCTCCGTCGCCGAACTCGATGCTCATCAAGTCCGCGATGGAAATATACCACTCGGAAAAAAGGTTGTCGCCGAAGCAGGAAATAACGCACGCGGCGCGCTCCAAGAATGGATCGGCCCCTTTGAGCGCGAGGGCGCAGCGTTGACACCTGACCTCCTGCAAGAAAAAGGCACCCAAACTGCCATTGAGAGTGGTGCGCGCTGCAATCCTGATGACCTTGACGCTTTAGTCTTTGCTGCAACTGGATCGAAGAAAGTTGGTCTCGGGCCGCTCACACTGCGCGACGCAGCCATTACGAGTCATCTCATTTTGTGCTTTGGTTTTGGTAAAAGCCCCAAAGGTGCCGCGCGCAGACTTGGGCTTCCGAGCCATCTCTTTAACAAGGCTCTTTCAATTCTTGGCGTTAATAAGGCTACCGCCTCGCGTGATATAGGACTGGCCAAGCATTTGGGAATATCCCTACAGAGCAGCAAAAAGACCGCCGAAATGATCGGCTCTTTTCTCGAAGAGGCCGATTCCGCTCTCGATGAGTTCATTGAAGTAATAGACCGCGTTCAGGAAAATCGGAAGAGAGAAGCCCTTCAGCCCCCATCTGCACCTGTTGTTCTCGCCATAGAAAAAACGGCGGACGCCAAGGCGCTCGTCGAGATCGCCAAATCAAGCAACAAAGACTCAGCAGCGCATATCGCAGCCTACTTCAAACAGCGCAACTGGCAGCCCGATTACTTTCCAAGCCTGTTGTCGCGCCCTCTGAATCCGCTCAATGTCTTTTCAAGAGAGGTAATAGAAATTGCTTGGAACGAAGGCAGTGCCTCTGAAAATGGCGCAGCATTTGCATTGGACTGGACTGATACCTTTCCGGTCAACAAGGACCGGAATGTTCTTCTTGATGGACCGTTTCGTCTCGAGGTCTTCAATGATAACTCTGCCTGCGCACTCGTAAACGTCAAGGAAGGACAGAGCCTTACGTCCCTACCAAAAAGTGATGACGAGATGATCATGCACGGGAGATCTGAAGCATGGCACGCGGGCCTGCGCACACAACTTGATGTCGAGTGTCTCCCCTTTCCATTGAGTGTTCGAGGCAGCGTAAAGACGGCATCTGGGGTTAGAATAGCCCTTGGCGCAAAGATCATGATCGCAGCAATTAAAGAACAGCCTTCAACAGTGGAAGACTGCACGCATTTCGATCCAGAGGATCAGAACCCTTTGCAGACCCCGAGTGGTGTGGCTGTGCTCCGGCGTCAGTTAGAAAGAGAAATTGAAGCTCTGCAAGATTTCTCAGCCACGCGCTCGCTTGGACTGCAAGCCGAGACCCCAAAAACCGCAGAACGAAACTGCTCACAAGACAATCATTCTCTGCCATGGTCGGAACCCTACATTCTAAACGAAAGCACTCGTTGGTCAGGGCATAACCTACGCTTGCGTTGGCGGCTTGGAGGTGATCCTGCTCACGCCCATCTTTCACGGGATCCTTACAGTAAGGAAGAGAGGGAATGGGCTCAGGAGGCACTTGATCTTGCTGTTGGTGCGACTGCAAAGGAAGCTGGTTTGGGTCGTAACGACCTCACTCTTGCTCTAACTGCGCCAAATCTCGCCACCGGCGCGCCGGCTGGAGTCTTATTTCTGGGGCATCCGCTTCATTCCATTTTTGCAGAAATGCATGATCCAGACGCACCGGACCGCATAGAAAGCGCCAGGCAAGCGGTAGCGCGCCGATTGGCGGCCGTTGTCGCAAAGCTGACCAAACCTGGTTACGTCTACAAATTTGGGCAAGAGGTACTGCCACTCAAGCTTGCGGTGACGAAGCATTGCGATGCACAGGGGGATGTCAGGGTTCTTGATCGACGCCTTGAGGCGCTTTTGAGCAGGTATCCCGAACAGGTTGGACCTCCAGGCGCAGAGTGAATGATAATCGAAGAACGCATCTTTAATGGTGCGTTCTTCACTTGATTTATCCATCGCAGGACAATGCGTAAATAAAGTCACTGGCCGCGGTAGTTTCGTTTTAAATGTTTTTAAAGCTGAAAATTCGATCTCACCTCCTGTCTATATATTCAGGAGATTAAACCATGACTTCCAATAGGGAACACGCAAACCCCGAGGTGCCACCATTGGAATCCATGATTTCCTGGTCGGTTCTTGCAAATATCAGCGCTGTTGGATTTGCGATCTATACCGTTTGCCTTCCATTTTTTGCGACACAGGCCTTGCCGCTTATTCTTGTGGCATTCCTGAGCCTTGTTGGAGCTATCGGGGTTGCTATTTCGTTTAACTCTCCAAGGGGTGTTTTTTGTCCAATCATGAACCTTGGTATTGGCGTTGTTATCATGACGCCGCTTGTGGCGCCATTTTCCTATTTTTATCCAAACATTATTTCGATCGGAGCAACCATGATGCTGTCATTTTTGTCTACTTGTGTTTGGGGACTCTCTGCCATGGGTGGGTGGAACGTCGTGAGGCGGTATTATCCGCGCACTGAGGTCTCGTAAATATCAAAGGATCGCGGAGCAATATTAGACGGCCGCGAAGCGCCTCACATGGATTTCTCGCCTACCTTTAATCACGCCATTTCAACACAAGCATAAAAATACTCGGGATTATCCCGCTGACACATCAGCCCCTAAATGTTGTATTTAGAGCTTCAGGATTCGAGGGTGTGGCCAAGATTACTCGGCCATGCCTCATAGACCCGTAAAACGCGCCCCAGACAAC
>Ga0066860_10000037_pt1 | contig 71287 bp, 71 predicted proteins | sample ETN07SmetaG_FD_65601 | JGI IMG/M metagenome (GOLD analysis project Ga0066860, IMG submission 65601) | Marine microbial and viral communities from oxygen minimum zone, Eastern Pacific Ocean - ETNP2014F14-07SV275 | ecosystem: Environmental > Aquatic > Marine > Oceanic ... | reverse complement strand
AAGGCGTCCAGAAGCTGGGAAGGAGTTTGTTGCATACGGTCTCTCCGGAAGGGTGGGAGAGGCTATATTGGCCGTTTCAGGCGAAACGAAGGCAGACCAACACGATTTGCTGACATTCCCACACAACCCAAGAGCACGACTACTCACATTGCGTCGATTTCAATACTGAAGATTACAGTGACCTGTCAATCGACACCAGCACCCGTTTACAGCGTACCGGTCATTTTCAATTCCAAGTCATGTCGACTTACGACAAGCGCATGGGACAATGGACATGCCGTATTGATGATGGCTTTGAGATCACGCCACTATCAAGCTCCGCAGATGATCTAAAGGCGCAAATTGATAGACTGACCCCCGAAGGGTCCACATCTATCGATACAGGAGCGAAATGGGGATTGGCCTTACTTGACCCCTCCGCTCAAGGCCCCGTCAGTTCTTTGATTTCTGAGGGCATCATTGATCCAGCCTTCAGGGGCAGACCCCATCCTCATAAATCACAGAATAATATGAAGGTTCTTGTCGTTATGACCGACGGCAAAAATGATGACGAGTTCTTGCTCCGGCCTGAATACGCATCAGGAAACACGAATGTTTATCGCTTCGTTGGAGGCAATGGGGAAGGTCCATATTTCACTGCAGAATCTCCAGAGCAATGGCGTCAGGATGATAATCGAAATCCCTATGGTGAGACTTACTTTTACGCAATCCACCCGGCAGGAAACGATAGATTTTGGGACAATAAAAATCTCAAAGATCATCCGTCTTACAAGCAGTATGGTAACTACATAACTGAGAAAAATCTTACCTGGCCAGAACTATGGAACGAAATGTCGCCGCTTTATTATGGGTACCATATTGTTGGCCGGCAGTATAACTATTCTTGGTATTGGGACAGCATTGCAGAAAACGAAGCTGAAAAAATTCATACCAGAGTTCTTCCGTCAGTGAAGGACTATCGCCTTCGCAACATCTGTAACGCAGCACGTCAAGCCGGGATTGTGACGTATACTATCGGTATGGATGTTACCGAAAGAAACTCCCTTGAGATTCTGAAGGAGTGCGCATCAACTGAAGCCCATTACTTCGATGTAGATGGTATGGAAGTTCAAACCGCGTTTGACATGATTGCAGCTTCTATCTCCATGCTGAGGCTCACAAAATGATCCCCAATATCAGTCTCAAAAAATTTCGAAAATCGGAATTTGGCGGCGTCACAATCGAGTTCGCTATTCTCGTTCCTTTGGTTTTATACTTCTTTTTTATGGCGCTGGAGACAGGCCTTTGGAGTGCTCGAGAAATCATGCTTAGACGGGCCACTAACATGGTCGCAAGAGAAGTGCGATTGAGTTCGACAAACCCACCAAATTACCAAGAGATGAAAGCCATGATCTGCGAGCAATCATTTTTCAACGCAGGCTGCATGAATTCCATCCGGATCCAGATGCAAGCATTGCCCATCACAGAGTGGAGCGAACTTTCAGACCCTGTCCCCTGCGTTGATCGAGAGGAGGACTACGATCCGGCTAATACATTTACACCAGGACAAGAGAACGATCTCATGATGGTCCGCGTGTGCCGGCTCTTTGACCCCCTCCTTCCCGGGACAGGCTTAGGCAGAAAACTACCAGAGAACTCAGATGGTGAGTACGGTGTAAGGATTACGACCGCCTTTGTTACGGAGCCCCGAGGATGAAGCAATATCGGAAATCTTTAGGGGCATTCTTCGCCGATGAAGATGGGAGTCAGACCATAGAATTCGTAGTGATGGTTCCCTTGTTGGTGTGGGCCGTTATTTCCATGCTGGCATTTACCGATGCATATCGTGTCCGCGCGATGGCATCTGATGCCACAGCTGTTGTTGCAGATACTCTTTCTCGTCAAACCACTCCTATCAATAACAGACACCTTGAAGGACTGCAGTCAGTTGCCGGAAAGATTACCGGGCAAGGTGAGGCCATTGGAATTAGGGTTACTCAGGTTGGATGCTCCAGAAATTGTGAGAACCTTTCCAGACGCGTCCTGGAAGTATCCTTCTCTAAGAGCAAAAATCTTGAAGTCCTCGACAATGCTGATTTCAGATCAGGTGAGCTACGCGACAAGATACCTCTGCTTTCTCGCGGGGATCGGATTGTTCTGGTCGAAACAGGGTTCACGCATAAGCCCATACTGAACGCCGGCCTGAAAGAAAGCCAAGTCAACATGTTTCAGACAACAAGGATGCGGTTTGCACCGCAACTTTGCTGGGAAGAATGCAACCTTTGACTTACCTTAAACTTAAAGGTTTTCAGTCCTGCACTTAGAGGCAGAAAAATTCTTTCGTCAATTCTGAAAGAAGCCTATATCCTCTTTATCATGACAGACCGTGCCCTCATACATCGAATTATACGCCCGACGGCTTAAGAACCAGTCGGGCCGTCGGGTCATGTTCGCCGCATCGTCGGCCACACCAACTTCATAAAATTTGATTAAAGAGGAGAGCACTCAATGTGTTCCAACGCCCTGCCCGCAAGCAAATCCGCTTGCGCAAAAACTGAATCCAAAACCACTGAAAAGATGGATTTCAAGCCAACTCTAAATATGCCCAAAACGGCAATGAATATGCGGGCTAAATCCGCAACCACCGAGCCACATCTTCTGGAGCTAAAAGGCCTTGATAACGGCTATGCCACTCTGCAAGCCGCACGACAAGGGGCGCCGACCTTCGTGCTGCACGATGGACCTCCCTACGCCAACGGAAACCTGCATATGGGCCATGCGCTCAACAAGGTCCTTAAAGACATGGCGTGTCGGTCGCGCCACTTCCTGGGCTACAACGCGCAGATGCGACCCGGCTGGGATTGCCACGGCCTGCCCATCGAGTGGAAGGTTGAGGAGCAATACCGCAGCAAAGGACTATCGAAAGAAGATGTCCCCGTCATGGAGTTCCGCGCGACCTGTCGCGCATATGCTGCCAAATGGGTAAGCACTCAACGCGACGAATTTCTCCGTCTCGGTGTCGCCGCTGATTGGACAAACCCCTACCTCACGATGGATTTTGAAAGCGAAGCCGCCATCGCTGGTGAGTTTCTCTCCCTGGTCGGCAAGGGACTCGTCTACCGTGATATGAAGCCTGTTATGTGGTCTCCGGTTGAGCAGACAGCGCTTGCCGAGGCCGAGGTCGAATATTGCGATCGCAAAACCCCTGCCGCATGGGTCGCCTATCACGTCAAAGAAGGCAAACTTAAAGGAAGCTCCCTGCTGGCTTGGACCACCACCCCTTGGACATTGCCGGCAAGTGTTGCGTTGGCCGCGTCCCCTACCCTCTCATACGGACTTTATCGCGTAGAAAGACAGACAGACCAGGCTTGGGCTGAGCCAGGTCAACTCCTTGCTCTATGCGACACCCGGGTCGAAGATGTGTCCGCAGCTCTGCGTGTAGAGATGACGCGTGTTGATGATATCTCACTGGATGATCTGCTGTCCTCCCGTCTGGCGCACCCTCTTTCCTCCCTTGGGGAACCTTGGGGCGATCTGCTTCCCTGCGTTCAGGGAGATCACGTCACAGGCGACGCCGGCACCGGTCTTGTACATACAGCCCCCGCCCATGGTCTTGATGACTACTGGTTGGGCAAGGCAAAAGGTCTGCCAATGCCGGCAGCTGTCGACACAACCGGTTGCCTGCTTGAAGCTTACGGGCCTTTGGCGGGCCAGGCAGTTGTCACACAGGATGGGCGCGAGGGTCCGGCCAATGATGCTGTTCTTGCCGCATTGGTCGAAGGCGGCACTTTGCTTGGCCGGAAAGTGATGAAGCACAGCTATCCTCACTCATGGCGATCTAAAGCCCCTGTGCTCTTTCTGACGACCCCGCAATGGTTCATGGGCGTTGATCGCCCCCTTGAGGGTGGCGCTTCCGTACGGCAACGCGCTCTACAGGCAACGGAAGAGGTTCAATGGCTCCCCGAGACAGGTAAGCGGCGCATGCAAGCCATGCTTAAGGACCGTCCTGACTGGGTTCTCTCCCGTCAACGCGCTTGGGGCGTTCCTCTTGCTCTGTTTACACGGCGCGATCTTGATCCTGATCATCCAGACTTCCTTCTCAATGACCCCAAGGTGAATGCACGTATCCTGGCGGCATTTAAGGCAGAGGGTTCTGATGCCTGGTATCACGAGGACGCAGCCGAGCGCTTCCTTGCCCCTGACCATGACCCGGAATTATACCAACCCTGTATGGATGTACTGGATGTCTGGTTTGATAGCGGCACCAGCCACGCTTGGGCTCTACCTGAAGGAAGTAAACGAGCCGACCTCTACCTTGAGGGCACTGACCAGCACAGGGGTTGGTTCCAACACGCCTTGCTCCATGGAGTAGTCTCAACAGGGCAAGCACCATTTGAAGCTGTCATGACCCACGGGTTCACTTTGGATGGCAAGGGGCGGAAGATGTCCAAGTCCGTTGGTAATACGGTAACACCTAAGCAAGTCATCGATCGGCATGGGGCTGACGTACTGCGCCTATGGGTGGCGATGGCGGACAGCACTGGCGACCTCAGGGCTGGAGATCAAGCCTTCCAAGGTGCCAGCGATGCCTACCGGAAGCTCCGTAATACAATGCGGTACTTGATGGGCGCTCTTGGAGACAGTGTAGAGCAGCCTCACGCAGAGCCTAAAGACCTACCCCTACTGGAACGCTGGTTGCTTCATAAGTGCGCCACCATGGTGGAGGCAGTGCGCAAGAGCTATCAAGACTATGATATGGCTCATGCGGTCCAGGCAATGCTTGAGTTCTGCAGTCGTGACCTATCGAATGTCTACCTCGATGTGCGCAAGGACATCCTCTACTGCGATGCACCCCAGAGCACTCGTCGCCAGGCATCTCTTCATAGTTTGTCTGTCTGTCTTTCTGCCTTGCTGGAATGCTTGTCGCCAGTTCTTGTTTTCCTCACCTCTGAGGCGCGTGAGACTTTGGGGCTGGAAGGCGAAACGCTGCCAGAAGTACAGCCCGCAGATCGAGATCAAGAAGCCTATGAAACAATGGAAATGCTTCTTGCGATGCGCAAAAAAGTCACCCCATTGCTTGAGGAGGCGCGGAAGTCTGGTTCTGTCACAAAGTCTGAGCGTATGCGCGTTGGGATGCCGCTCGCTTTAACATCAGCCCAGATGCATGAACTTCGAGATCTCTGTCTTGTCTCCGAGTTCGTCTCACTGACCGAAGGCAGCACGCCCTTCGTGGAAGAGACCAGCCATCAAGAGTGCGAAAGGTGTCGCCGAACCGATGAGGACGTCGTACATCGAACTGAACTGCTTTTGTGCAACCGCTGCGCTGATGTCGTACTGATCGATAAGCAGTAAGGAATGTTGGATCGCTTCCCTGAAGGTATTGCCTCGGGGAAGCGAAAAATCTCCATCTAACATCATTTGATAGCGCCAGAAATTTCAGATTTTCGGTTTCTGGCACAACATCCTCGAAGTACCATTCGAGGATCTCATGCTCATCCACCTTCTCCGTGCGGCGACCGTCGCACTTACTCTCGTCGCCTCTTCCGCTGCGGCGCAGGGTCTTTCGTCACTCAACCCTCTTAAGGGCACAGAGACTTCTGTCTCTGAGAAGGTAATAGATCCTCTGGGGCGAGAAACCCCTCGAGGACTCATGTATGGCTATATCCAGGCCGTCGCCTCGGGTGACTTTGAAGCCGCCGGTGAATATCTCGATCTACCCAAGTCCAGTGAGCAATTCCGCAAAACCCGAGCGACACGCCTTGCTGAAGACTTCAGTACCCTTTTGAATCGCGCCGGCGCCCTGAACCCGAACTGGCAGCTTTCAAATTCTCAGAAAGGTCACATCGACGACAGTCCTGACCTCAACCGCGAAGTCCTCGGCACGATTGATATTGAACGTAAGCGCATTCCCATCCTGGCTATCAGGCAGGAATCCGACGCTGGCGGCATGATCTGGAAAATTTCCTTTGAAACACTCAGTAAGGTCGAAGAACTGCTCTTAAAAACGCAGCCCAGCTTGGTCGACCGCATGTTCCCAGGTCAAATCAGCACTGTCACCTACTACGGTATCCCAGCCAACCATTTTGTACTCGCAGCGTCAGTTGGGGGCATCTTGTGGCTTATGGTTACCCTTGGAACAAGTCTGGCGCTTTCCGTACTTGTGCGCACAGCTGGGGATGCCGCTCACCTATGGGCCAAGTTCGCGAGACAAATTCTTTTTGCATTAGCTGCCTTTATTGCGGCAGGTCTTTTGATACCGGCTCTTGAGATCGCTGGTATCTCGATTATTTTGCGTGGCTTCCTCAGTCCGATTATTGACGTTGCCCAAAGTTTAACGCTGGCTTGGCTGGCGTACCGCGTGGTGGACAGCATTGCGCGCATGACCTCACGTCGCGCGCTTAAACAGGGGTATCTTGGGTCAATATCTGTGATTTCTCTGGCACGACGCGGCGCTAAGATCACCGTGGTCTTCCTTGCCTTGATCGTTGTTCTTGACGCCATCGGCGTGGATCTGACTGCAGGCCTTGCTGCACTTGGGATCGGTGGTATCGCCATTGCGCTGGGTTCTCAAAAGACGATCGAACATCTTGTTGGCGGGGTTACGATCGTGGCCGACCGCGTAGTCAATATTGATGACTTCTGCCGGTTCGGGACAACTCTCGGCACCATTGAAGACATTGGCATTCGCTCAACGCGCATCCGGACCCTAAGCCGAACCGTCCTGACTGTTCCTAACGGGGTCTTCAGCTCCGGTGAAATCGAGAATTTCACAGATCGAGACAAGTTCTTGATGAAAAAAGAGATCAAGTTGCGCGCCGGAACCACTGCCCCGCAAATACGAGAGATCCTGAAGACGGTCTTTGAGCGTATCGAGCAGCATCCAGCAGTAGACAAAGAGGACCGCAGGGTTCGTTTCACCGGCTTCATCGATGGTTTGCCCACCCTCGAGATTTTCGCTTACCTCTTTGCTGAGGATTGGGCGCATTTTCTCGAATTTCAACAAGATCTCCTTTTGGGGGTTATGGATGACATCGAAGCCGCCGGCAGTGACAGCGGCCTACCGACACGCGCAGTTTATTCCATGCCAACGGAGCCCTCTACTGGTGCTATGCCCACCGTTGACGTCAAAGAGCTGTCTTAGCTTTCGTAGATGATCACTAAATATCTTAAGAAATTTGCTTTCGTCATATGCAAATAGACCAATCTTAATATTAGCGCCTCTGGAGCTCGTCGGAAGAGCAGTGATCTCTAAAATCACCCGACCGGGGTCGGAGCCCGGCAGAGGCACCAATACTTGAAATGCGGTAAATCCCGCACCATATGAACATTGAACAAAAGAGGTTCCCATGTTGTAGACTGAAACGACCCCACCACCCCGCGATACTTTCGCTGCACCCGCGGGCGACGATCTTCGGCTTTACGCCGTACTGCGCAGCGACATTCGCATGTCCCGAGGCAAAGCCATTGCTCAAGCCGGTCATGCCTATCTCGAATCTTACCTTGAAGCGTCACAAAGTGCTCCGGAACTTGCTGCCTCTTATGCAGCACTCACCCCCGGAACCAAAATCGCCCTTGAAGGTGGAGATCCCCAGTCCCTTCATTCTGTTTTCGACGCATGCCGCGCCATGGGAATTCCATGTCGTCTGGTCATCGATCGAGATCACATTGAGCTTCCGCATTTCGACGGCTCCCCAACTCTGACGGCAGTCGGCGTAGGGCCGATCGACCGCAAGTCCGCACGAAAGCTGCTTGGACGTTTGCCGCTATGGCGCGGGAAAGGAGGTGGATCATGACCTGATCAACTCCTTCTCCAATCAAACACACCAAAACTTCATAACAAGCTTTTCAAAGGACCAAATAAATGGCTCACCAAAACAACACAGACACACTCTCTGCCCGCATCAACGGGATGCTGCAAAATCGCGCAGCCCATAACATCCTTGATGCCTTCCCTGATCTCAATGTCTCTGCCGAGGATATTGAAACCTCAGGGATGTTCTCACATATTTCTGGGCGAGAGGAATATCTTGCTTGGGTGGCAGACTACAAAGCCCTCATTAAAGATTTGGAGGCCCACATCCGATCTCTTAAGGTCGATAGCAAGTCTCCTGACCTCTACACGCATTCATCAGCTCAAATGTACCACCATAGGTACGCCTACGACGTAACAGCGCTGATCAGAATGCGGCGCCTGGGAAAGATTTGGAGTGCAGCGGAGGCAGCGAAGCGCCTTTCAGACGCCGCCTGACGCACAACCCATTTGGCCGGTAAGGTCGCGTTAAACCAAGTCACAAAGCCATCCAGCCGCGCTGGGTGGTTTTGCTGCTTTAATGTGCGACGGAACATTCCAGGACCTATCTCCCTCACAAGAGTACAGCGCCCTCCGGAGTGATTGAGATGTTCGAGCATATATACGCAGAAAACCGACTTAAGAAGTCAGCAGCCCTGACTTCAATCTCAGATTTTGCAGGACATGAGCGCCTCACATTCTCCGAGGCCATTGAGCGCAAAAAGAAGAATGGTGAGATTTCCTTGAGGGATCCCCGATCACGTCTCGACCCCGCAAGCATTCGTAAATTTGCAGAGATGTCCAACTCAGAACTGATGGCGCGCTATGGAGCATTGGCTCAAAGCCGTCAGGTTTCCGGCCTCAGTCGCGAGGATCGCGTTAGATATGCTGCTGTCGTCAAAGCAGGTCAGGATCACTTTGACATGCTGAGAACCGGTGCTACTGGCAGCCTTGCAAAATCAACAGAGCGCCAGGCAATGTCTCTGGCCACCGCTGGCCCCAGAGATCCTGCAGCCAAGGAGATGCTGATGATCTCTGCAGCCTTGAGTGACAAAGCTCAAAGAGAGCGTGCGATGGAAGGATTTTCTACCAAAGATGGCAAAGGCAACATCGCCAAAGCCGCTAAACAGCAAGGCCGCCCCTGGCTCGAGGTAAGAGATGACCTTGTAAAATTTGGGGTACTGGATCAAAAGGACCCACGTCGTAAAATCCGTCCAGCAGATATCGACTTCCAAAAAGGCGGCAAGCTGTTGTCACGCAACACCCTCTCGGCAACTGACCTGGAATCTCAAGCCATGAAAAGATTGTCCAAAGACCCCAAGGATCAGCAAGCGGTTGGCTGGCTCGCCACTGCGGGCGCAATCCAAGGCCCAAAAGAGGCCAAGAAGGTCAAAGGCACCCTCCCTCCGAAAAAGAGCATCTTCAAACGCAGCCTCGACATCGAGCTTTAAATCGAAAAGCTCGTGCCACATCCGCAGGTCGAAGCTGCGTTAGGGTTTTCAATCACGAATCTTTGACCGGCAATTTCATCTTCGTGAGCGATGACCGCATTCGTAAGGAAGGGCAGCGAGACCTCATCGACGAACACAGAGGTCTCGCCGTTTGAAATTTCAAAATCACCAACCTCTGGGCCATGAACCAGGTTCAACTCATAGCTGAATCCAGAACACCCACCTCCCAGAACAGCCACGCGCAGAGCCAGCCGATCCTCCACGGGTTTGCCTTTGTTTATTTCCGATAAGCGCTGAAAAGCAGAGACATCGACTGATGGCGGTATCTGGATAGTCATGGCAAACTCCTGTTTAAAAAATCCCTCTTCAATATTTCCAAGAGGCATGGGTATGCATGAGGATATGGGTACGGAAAAAAAGAACAAACAGGGGGTATGAAAAAAATCGGAGCGATCACAATTTTGATAAGATCTCTGTTTGAGAAAAAGAGACTACCACAGGTCGCATTAACTACATAAAAATGTTTAGTAATTTTGATTTTTCTTTCCCCGTATATCTTGTTTTTTTCTTTCTAAAGGTTAGAATTACTTTTCGTAAGCTTTCAAAGAAAGCCGAAAATACGAGGTCGCTCTTACTGTCTGCTCAGAACCTGGGAAATCTTCCGCCATCGTAAGCGCGATCTTGAATGCTCAACTCAGTTTTCATCGATAAAGAAAGGGACGACATGTCCGATAAATCCACATCCAACAAACAGGTGTCAGCATCTTTGCAAGATGCTCTGAAAGCCTTAAGACCCACCCTAAGGCGCGCTATGGAACTTAGTGACCATGACGTCTCCGCCGTCATCGTAGAGCCTATTCTTACAGGTCTTGGGTGGGATGTCCGAAATCCAAAGCAAGCACGACGCCCAAGCGGTGTAGCTGCTATCAATCTTATCCTATCCAACAAAACCGCCATTACTGTACGTTCCGTACCAAGCTTGGAGGATGTCCCAAAGTCGCTCACAGATATTGATCAGGTCGATGGTGACTGGATCGTAATCACCAACGGGCAAGACTGGAACATCTTCCATCAAACAAACCCCGCCAACCCCGTCCAAAGCCTGACCATAAAGGACGCACCATCGCAAAAAGAAGCGGCACCTATCCTTTCCATGCTGGAAAGAGACGCCTTCCAAAAAGATGGGATGTCGCAAGCCTGGATGTCCGAGGCTGTTGATCAAAGTGTCAGTCGTGTTTTGGCGCGTCACCTGGATGGCTCCAAAGAGCTGGTGGAAGTCATCAACTCTGGCCTAACAGACGCAGGCATTCAGATTCCTGACAACGAAATCAGAGCGGCACTTTCTCGCATTGAAATCTCCTTGGGTAACACTCCTGTCTCCACAGGCTCTCAAGAAGCATCCCAAGAGACGGAAACTCCCGCCCCCGCCAAGCGCGGACGCCCAAGAAAGAACCCTGAAGCAGCTCCAGCCAAACGCGGACGGCCAAAGAAGGCTGTCGGTACGGCGACGGCACCAGCAAAGCGCGGGCGTCCCAAGAAGAACACAGAGACACCAACCGCTGAGCAGGCACAGGCATCCTCAGGAAAGACTACGACCGCCAGCAAAAAGCCAACGAAATCTAAGGCATCAAAATCAACCAAAGCGAAAAACCCGCTTCCTTCCAGCCCAGAAGATATCGGATGGCCAGATGATGCCACTCATGTCATGCAGCGCAAGAAGAACATCGTCTTCATCAAGCATGATGCCTCAAGCAACAGTGCAACCATCTTGCCTGGGAGCCTGATCACCGAGAAACTGGGTAAATCGCTTTCAGCGCCTCTCAAGCAGGTTCGTGAAGATGCTGCTTTTGAAGGCAAGATGGAAGAATTTGGCCATGACATGCTGCGCGTTAAAGATGAGATCGAGTTTAAGTCGCCTCAGGACGCCGCAAGCTTTGGCGCAGCGACATTCGTCAAAGATCTAAGCGCTTGGAAGGATCAAAAAGGCGCGGAAATGGAAGAAGCCAAGCCTAAAAAGGCAAGTGCAAAGAAATCCGCACCAAAGGCCAAAGAGGAGACTGCACCAACACCTGCGGTTGCCTCCGACCCCGAAGTGACTGCTTCACAACCAGATCAATCAGATCAGCAGGAGCAGCAGCAGTCCGCTGAACTGGAAGCTATCGCTTCCTAAGCTGCTCAAAAAACCAAACGAACTGTGGTCGGCGCTAAAGCGTCGGCCATTTTCATTTAAAAGATACATTCCTAAGAAAAATATAACGAGCGCGTTACCGCCAATATCAATCCGAACCGATGTCCTGAGAAGAACAGATCAGGACGAAAAATATGCGGTTACTTGGAAACTTTCTCATTATTGTCACTCTGCTTTGCGCATTCTCTCTCTCAGGATGTACGACGCCCACACAGCCTGAAAGCTACCTTTCGCGCGACTACAGTTCCGTCGAGGAGGTTCCAAAAGTTACGCAGCTTCTCGTCAAGAAAGAGGCTCGAAAGCTTTACTTGCTTAGCGGCAAAGACATCGTGCGAAGCTATGATGTTGATCTTGGCTTCACGCCTGTAGGACACAAAACAACTCAGGGAGATGGGCGCACACCTGAAGGTCTCTACTACATCGATCGCAAGAATGATCAAAGTCAGTTTTATCTCTCGGTTGGTATCTCATACCCTAACGCGCAAGATCGGGCCCAAGCCGCTCAAAGAGGCGTAAGCCCAGGCGGCGACATTTTCATTCACGGTGAACTAACCCAGGCCGCGCGATCCGGAACAGACTGGACAGCAGGCTGTATTGCAATGCCGGACAACCTCATGGATGAGGTCTTCGCATTGGTCGATATCGGCACCCCAATCATGATCACTCAGTGACCTGTCACTGAGGGTGCCCAAAGGCTTCAGGTGTCATTTTCTTCTGCGGTTTTCATTTTGATGCCATCTCCTCCCTAAACCAGAGTCTGGAGAAACCTCTTGCATAAAGTCATTACCGCTGCCTGCCTTTTGTCGATTTCGGCAGCCGTCGCCCAAGCTGGCACAACAGTCTTTCGCCTTGAAATGATGGGGACTGAGATGCAGCGTCGCGCTGTCATTCACATTCCTGACGATATTTTAGCAACCAAAACCCTATCTCCCGTAATCTTTGCACTACACGATCAAGGCTCAGCCCCATCAATAATGGAGCGCAAGAGCAATCTTTTGGCGCGGGCTGACAGCGAGGGATTTATTGTCGTTTTTCCAGCTGGACATTCACGTGACGGCCTTAAAGGTCACCATTGGAACGTAGCTCCTTTTGAGATTCCTGAAGATCAGATCCCAATGGAAAGCGACATTGCATTCATGGACCGGATTGCTGACCACCTTGAAGAGCAACAGGTTTTGGATCGGGAAAAGATCTATATCGCTGGGTTTGGTTCTGGTGGATCAATGGCTTACCGCCTGGCCTGTGAGAACCCCGAGAAGTTCAGCGCTATTGCATCTGTCGGTGGCACAATGACCTCTGAGGGATGCTTAACGGATGCACCAGTGTCAGTTCTTCATCTTCACGGCATGAACGACAAGCATATCCCTTACCTTGGAGGCGCTGCAGACCCGAAAGTGACGCCCTACACCGCTCAGGTCGACAACAACTTCAAAAATACTCAATGGCCAGATGCGATGACGCAGCTGCGCAGCTGGGAGCGCAGGCTGACATGCAATGCCCTGCCCGAGAAGACATCGACCAAAGACGTAATTTGTTCTGTCACACAATGCGATAGTGAAGCCACCGTCAAATCATGTCTCTCACTCAGCGCAGGACACGAATGGATGGGATCTGAGAGAAACCAACCTGGCATCGTTAAGCGCAAAAAATCTGGCGAAGCTGTATTCAGTGCAACATCCCATATGTGGGACTTCTTTCGCGAAGCCGCGGGGCCGAAGTCTGAACTGAATGATCCTGATGCCATACAAGTTCTACTTGAAGATGTTGGCGCAGAGTGAAGTCTGGCTCGCATTGCGGAACTGCGAAAATCTGCAGTGCGCGACCTTAGGTTTCTTGCAAGCCGAAGGCCCTGCAAACAAGACGGTCTAACTCAGCTTCAAGACTGAGACGACGCGCATCACAAGCACACCATTCCGACAGTTCTCGAGCAATCTCCGAGGCCCTTATCGAGGCTGGCAAAGAGGGATCGGGAAGTGGAAACTTGCGCACATGGCGCGTCATAAAGCGACGCCGACCTGCATAGAGGCGCTCTCCAAGAACGACATCATAATAGCGCTCAATAACTGACGAATTTGCAACAGCCAATATCAACCAGAGTAAATCAGCCGAAGAGCCTTCACGCATTGTAATCCAATAACAGTCCCCATTCACAATAGAGCTTGTATGATCCATCCAAAACGTGGGACGCTCCGCTATATCTCGGAATACTACCTTGGGATGAAACCAGTCGTCAGGGTGATGTGGAACCCAAATTTCAAACCACTCTCGGCCAGATTTCATAAGGTAATCCCTGTCCTCCAGGCGCTCTCTGTGGATTTCAAGGTAGCGTTCCGCTTTGGGAAACTTGCATATATCTACTGCAACCCGACGGCCTTCTTTGACTTCATAAGGGTACAAAACAGATCGATCAGGCGATCGGCGGGCCTTAAAGCGACCAGCGATGTGATGCGTAATCAAGGGGCGCACCATCTCCGGCTGAGGATCCTCCCACGCCTTCGATATAAAAACCGTATCTGCTGTCGTCTTTATTCCCACCCGCACATGGGCGATATCACCAAAAGTACTGAAGGTTGCAGCAATCACCCGCGCAGCCCAAGCCTCATCTTCCTTGTCAGCGAGGCGCCACCCTTCCGCAAGAGAAAGTCCGCCAAGACGAACTTCAACATTGGTTCCATCTTTCAAAGTCCATTTCCCGGGGCATAGAATGGCCTCACAGGCCTCAGCCGAGAGATCTTCACAAACTTCTCCCTCAATGCGGTAGATGCTTCGAAAGACTGTAGGTGCGGCCGCAACTGACTTGAAGTTTGTAAAAAACAGAACACAGGGCAAAACCGCCGCATCGAACACTCTTGTGTCTCCTAAGTCCCAAATCTCCTTGATTTCTACCGTATTTAGCAAAGTCTCACGAACGCTGGCGCCGGCGGCCGTGGTCATCAGCTTATTCGATGTAATGATAGCAGCTACTCCATCATCTGTTAAAAGTGTGGAAATCGCCAAAATAAACGCAAAAGATAAATCGGCGCGCCCCTCCAGCCCAAAGGTCTTTCGGAGATCATTTCTGACACCAGCCTGCATGGACTGCGTCCGGACATAAGGCGGGTTGGCGATAATAATATCGAAAGCTTTTTTGTGCTTCAGTAAATCATGGTAGAGTTCGAAAAAGTCCCGAATGACAAAATTGAATCTCACCTGAGGATATTTTGTCTCCAGCCTTGTCTTAAGATTATGAATGGCCACCTTTGAAATATCTACAACTGTAACTTCTAAATACTTCAATAACTGAGCATCGAGAACTTTAAGCAATGCGTCAATCAGAGCTCCATCGCCTGCACCAGGATCTAAAATCTTTATGCGTTCCCCATGAAGGTGCTTCACACCACCAGATATCAACTTATTAGCAACAGACAGCGCCAAAGTAGACGGCGTATATGTCGCACCATTCTCTTTGCGATCCTGGCGCGCATCATGACCAAACTTCTCAAGACCCATTCCGGAAAATCTCCTCATCAACTTTTGATGAGATGGGTCCGAAAAAGTCCCGTCGGTGACAGGCGCAGGATTTCCGTTATGACCTTAGCGGTCATAGATTCTCTTTAAGGCACTAAAGCGGGTCGCATTTTTGTGGCCAGTATCCAATAAAAGGAAGCCATTATATGAACAAACAAAAAGTTCTAACACTCACCAAGCCAGCCGCAGATCGCATCAAACAGCTGGTCAAGAGCGACGACGGCGGCCTTCGCATTGGTCTTAAGAAAGGCGGTTGCGCAGGTATGGAGTATCAAATGGAAATTGCGTCATCGCCCGAGGCGAATGATATTGTCATCCGACAAGATGGCGCATCCGTTTACCTTGCGCCTTCCGCACAAATGTTCCTGATCGGAACAGAAGTAGACTTTGAAAGCGGACTGCTGGATTCCGGATTTCGCTTTAATAACCCAAATGTATCCGCAGCCTGCGGATGCGGAGAAAGCGTGTCGTTTTCAATTGAAGAATTGAAGTCTGAGGTACCAGTTCTCAAATAATGTCGTGAACCTACAATGCGGTTTTGTCTTGCTCTGTTTCTGAGAGGCGCGGAATAGCACCATCTTCTAAGGACAGTATTCTTAGCATAGATCAGGATCTTTCCTTGAATTACATTCACTCCTCTCTCGCCCTTGGTTCATTGTCTCTTCATCGCACAATGGAGAGTAACACGTTGTCTGCCTATATCTCCTTTTGCAGCGACACCAATCAGTTCGTTGATAAGGCAGCCGTCATGCGAGGCGCTGAGCAAGAGGAAATGCTCTCTAATAATGACGATGAGATCATCGTAGGGGAAATGACTGCAGGGGTGACGTTTTTCAACTCCGTCCCAGCAGGGCAACTTGGAACTTCAGATAAAGTGCCAGACTTGTCCGATCGCCTAAATGACCAGCTTAACTTTCATGTACGCGTGCCAGCACTCACCAAGATTGTCACGCCTTATCTTAAGAGACTCCACCCAGACTTAGCCGGCACGTCAGTGCGCGGATTTATGTTTGTTGAACAGATTCGAGCAGCGCCTGGGTTTTCTGAAATGGATGTTTTAAGCGCTGGCGTACAGCAACTCCGGATGCTGACAGCTGGTTCATCCGAAGGTATTTTCTGGATGCATTCGGAGCTCGGCGAGCTCAAAACCAAGCGCGACCTTCACCGTGTCATGGCCCAACACCATAAGTTCAAGCGCACACATCCCGACCCATTGGTTACAACATTCCCTGACATTGGACCCCTCTCAGGTACGCTCGCCGGAATTATACCGGCAGCCTCTCGATGGGAAGCCGGAGACGACTATAGTTGTATCAATACGAGTTTTGAGATTGATCCCCAATGGTCTGAAGATGTCATGAATGATTTTGAAGTAGAACAATAAACGCATTCAGTAAGTTGAAATAATGATTCACTCTGCCCGCCTGCAAAAGAAATATTCAGACGTGCAATCTCTCGATCTTGTACATATCCAAAAATTTTTGAACTTCACCTCCCAAAGTGAGTCAAGCCTGGAGCTTGACGCCTCTATCTTCTTCGAGGCAGACGAATGCAAAGCGCAAGGCATTATTGAGAAGCTCTGTAGCGCCGGCATACTCACTCGAGACGCACAGGGAAATACTGACCTGTCGCCTCTCGCAAAAAGACTGCAAAACGAGACATTTCTCCCAGAGATCAACGATGGTCAAGTGCAACTTAAACTATCAGCCCTGCTTGACCGCGCGGATCACATCAACAGCATCTGTGAGCTCACACACCGCATCAAGAAAATCGACCTGTTCGGCAGTTGCTTAAAGCAAAGACCTGATGGTCACGGCGACATTGATATTGAAGTTCTTCTTGAAGAACGTTTTTCCCGCCCATCCAAGAAACAGGATGATCGAGTTCATATTCAATCTTTGCTCTTGAATGATGATCCTTATCTGTCCGTATTCCTGGATTACGGAACCGCTAAAGATCTTGGATTTGAAGTTGTTACCATATTTAAAGGGTGACAGATTGCGATTTACTTGACTAATCTGTCACCCTTGCCCGGACAAACTGTCCGGGCTTTGATTTTTCATGCATACGCGCAGTCATGCACAATCATTCTTGAAACAGACAAAGGTGCGCCCGCTTCATGTCTATAAGTTACAAGAGGACCATCCAGACCTGCCGAATAGTCGAGACATAGAGCATTTGTCGCCTGCAAATGTGGCTCACCCTGAAGCCAGTAATGACCAAAAAACACGGGCTTTTCGGTTTCTGGATAGTGCGGAACACCTAAATTGCGAGGCACCTCTCCGTCGGGAAGCTCAGAAGGGTCAAAGACCGACAATGAGGCATCCGCCCAGTACTTCGCTTGATTGTCCCACCATTTTGAGCGCACTCTTGTTCGAGCTGTTCCTTCCTTGTCATGGGTGACATATCCGGCAGGAAGCGCAATCTCAGGGCCCTTCGTGACTCTCTCGACATCAAGCATTACCTGGTGGTCATCTTGCGCTGCAAGTTTTAGCAGGTCAGGGCTCAGTCGTAGACTTGGAGACAGTGACTTAAGACGGCTCAAGGCCGCAGCGTCCCAACACGCATGCACAGCTCTAAAGTCCTCTTCCTCAATGGCCAAAGGAAGTTCGGACATCCATTCCAAAGCCTCTGCTGCACCTGCAGATCTAAGTGGAAACTCGTCCAAAAAAGCGGCATGCTGGTGCGTATTCTTCTGACTTCTTGGACGCAACCCATCACCGCTTTCTGCATCATCAGTATGGTAATGGATCGCATTGAGCTCATGGTTCCCCATAATGGATCGCCCTGTACCCGCCTCCATCATGTCGCGCGCAATACGGATAACATCGCCTGCGTTTGGCCCGCGGTCAATGAAGTCTCCCAAAAAGACGACACGATCCCCCAAAGGATGGCGCCAGGCTCCTTTCAGATGTTTAAATCCAAGCCTGCTGAGTGCATGCTCGAGCTTCTCTACGCGGCCATGAATGTCAGGGATAAAATGTGTCGTCATATATTTTCCTTCGTTATGCAGATCATATTGGCTAAAAGCCTCTATTGCGCAGTAAATAGATCAATGTTTTCACCGACGTGAACATTTAGGGTAACCCCTATGTCGAACAATTTAGTGATTGCAACCGCATTTAAAGCTCAAAAGTCGCATTTAGATCCCGGCAGGGCGCGCCGCTAAAAGCAGTTGATGTGATTGATATTGTGCTCGAACACCAAAATTTCAAGTCAATGAACTTTGCTTCAGTTCACGCTGGGCGCATATGTTAGGTATGTATAAATTTATCTCAGTAGTCATCGGCGCCGGTGCCCTCGGAACTTTCATCATCGTCAAAACACTTGGTGGCGATGAAGGTCCTGCATATGTGCCCGCACAAATAAATCTTGCGCCGAAAGCGCAAAATACATCCTGGATAGACAAACGTCGCGCAGAAGACCAAAGAATTCGAGACCAAGTGGCGCAGCGATTTAAAGGCGCCCCGGAAGAAGTCATTGATCTTGCCAGCAAGATTGCAAACCCGAATGTCTTGTTGAACTCCTATACCGACGAACTTCTTGCCCTGACGCGCACAGAGGTCAATCAGGGCTACGGCAAACCTTTCCCAGATACTGCGCCAGAATACGTGCACACCCTGCTTCGTGAAGCAGTAATCAACAGCAATACAGGCGCTGCCGCACTGTTGCTTGATCGCGGTGCTGACGTTCACTACAACGACAACGAGATGCCTTTCCAGGCAGTAAATCTGCAATCCGCATTGCAAGATGTGGAATATTGGTTTCCAGATTACGCTGTGGGGTCGAAATTTCTGCGCGTCTGGCTCGATCGCGGTGGCGATCCCAATATCACCCATCCTCTTTATGGGAATGGACTTGGCGGTATCCTGCATCACACCCCGAAAAATAACCTTGAGGGCGTACTTGCCCTTTTGGATTTTGGCGCCGACCCTTGGCAGACAATCTCCGTCACCTCTGAGGATGGCGTAGAGCTTTACGCCATGCCAAGTTACTTTGCCTCTCTGGCAAATGGCAACCGACTGTACTCCGAGGTGGCCTTTAGGATTGCCAAAGAGGGCCATTACAAAGACGGCACAGAGGAAGGCATCGATATACTATTGCAGGCAATCGAGAGTACCTCATCTCGCATGATGCGATCATCGGGAGAAACCGCCATGAATAATAGGTGGTCTTATAAGATGGCCTTAGAGCAGATCTTTCCTCAGATCGGAAGGTCTCCAAAAAAAGATACACGCGCCCTTATGGACGAAAGATATCCCGACTACATTGGCGGCTTCTTCCTTGCAGACTGGCAAGTTAGATCCCCGAAAAGAGCAGATCAGGAGGTCGTAGATCGAGAGAGGCAAACCGGGCCTCATATGTGGAAGTAATTTCACTGGGCGTGTGAAGGCGCAACCACTTTTCGTATAGTGGTTTGATCAAGGCTACCTCTCCAATGCGGCCGGCGCCACGTCATTTTACCATTTCTCGCAAGAAATAGATGTCCCCTGACAGGGTGCCTCAGACGTCCAGATACATCTTTCTCTTGTCGTGAGATTTGCACCTCCGAATGTCCCGCCTCATAAACCCTCTGAAGCTCCCTGTCTTCAAGGTTAAGGGTGACCACCCTGAGTGTGCGCATCTGTTCGGATGGCCGAGATGTCTTTTTTCTACCTCCATCAGGCTTTCCTCGGTCACGAGATGTCGATCTTGGTGACAGTCTTATATCAGAAGAGTCTGCCTGCAGCACAGCGAGCATCGCCACGATAGGCAACGCAAAAGAAAATGTAGGATGGCTGTAGATGTTGCTTATTTCATCCGGGCAGCCGGCCAAGAACCCAGCACCCTGTGCATGTGATGTTGCTCTCACAAGTTCGCGAAAGCGAGTGGCTTGCCAACCCGCATTGACGATCCGTCCCTGTGCGCGCGTCCCTGAACTTTTCTCAAAGGCCTTGCTGGTATATTGAAATACAGGATCTCCTGAATTTTTAATCCTTCCAAGAGCCGCTTGAAATTCAGATTTACTCATTCCGGCTTTTCTTGAAAGGTCGATCTCCCAGGTTTCGGGAAGTACGCGCACATCAAGCGCAGCCATAGCCCAATCCTTCAGTGCTTTCGGACACGGAAAAAGCGCCGCTTCAACTTCCTCTCTATGCCTGGTTTGGCGCCACCATTTATGAGGGAATTGATATGCCACCTGGAAAGTAGCCCGACCCTCCCCCAAGACCTCGACGAAAACACCCCACTGAATCGAGTTTGAAGAAACACCTGATGGATCACCCTGCCCCAACGCTTGACGCACCTCAGGACCTATTCCCAAAACATCAAAAAGATCCGCCTCTAAGAACAGTCTTCGAGGCGATCTCAAAACTGCTTCCACCAAAGCTTCAAGGCGACCTGGCGCATCAATGCGCAGATCTCTCGCCGCGTTCATTGCAGAGCGATCAAAAGCGTATATTTCTACACCTTTAAGTCTCTCAGCAGCACTTTTGATCGACTGAAGCCCCGAGAGTACATCATTTTCCTTTACATGTTCCCTGAAGCGCGCCGGAAGTCGGTAGGAGGCCGCTTGTAAAAGGCCGTCAGCAATGTACTTCATCACAAACCTGTCTTTCAAATTGGTGAACCGGCCATAAGATTGCGCGGCGTTCCAGGAGATGATATCTCACGCAAAGAATGAAAGGAACAAAGAATGCTTGGAAACCATGAAGGTCTGCCGCCTCTTACCGATTACTCGGAAGCCGACAGGATGCTGCTGAAATCCATGGGCAGACTCAAAGCAGGAAAAGATGTTTCATTTCGAAAAAACCTTATAAAGCGCGCCTTAGAACGAACAGACTTTAAGGGCCGCTATTGGGTCGAGGACCTTATCTCGAACTTGACTGGAGACAATGGCATCGAGTCAATACCGGCCCATCTTACTGCCTTTTCTCTTGCATGGTCCCTCCAAGAAAAGGAGACTGCAAAAATCATCAGAGATGTAAATAAAGCCCGAAAAGATCCTTTTCTGGGTCAGGTCACACAAGGGTTGATGGCTGCGGCTCCTGAGTTTGGAAAGCGCTTAATGGAAAGACGCATGAACTCCGATGAGCTCTACATTAGAGTTGCTTTGACACATTTTTTTCGCCGGAATCCATTGGACACTTTTCAGATGTTCGTGATTGACGGAGTTGTCAGACAGCTGCCTGTTTGCACGAAAATGAACGCACAAAAACTTTCCAAGGCATGTCTTGAAAGGCTTGAAGAAGAGCCCATTCCTGAAGGGATTTGGGGATTTCTACTCGTTATATCAGGGACGGTGGGTCGAAGTGGATACTTTCTTAAGAAGCCATCAGAGCAAGCCCATTCACAAAGCGATGCACTCACCAACAGGCTGAAGCAAGCGTTAGGTGACCTCGAACCACATGAAATACTTCATCATGCAGGCGCCGCATTTTTCTCAGAGTATTACCAACGCGGAAATGAAGGAATGTTCCAAAACTCGATAGCTCCTTTCATGGAGCGCGCAGGATATCCATGCGGAATATTTTTTGCTCAAGAAGAAGAAGGTGGCATATACAGTAACTTCATCCCTATCCCATCGGACAACCCTGAAGAGGCGCGCGCCATCGCTCTACAGATGCCAGAGGTAAAAATTCATGATGACCTACGTGAGCAAAGCGAAGCGATCATGCAGTTCATAGATCAGATGAACATAGTTAAATCATAATTTTTGCAATGTGTCGCCCTCATTGAAGACCTATGTTCATTCAATGAAGATGGACACAAAGAAAATACCTCAGGGCGACTCACCCGTTGTACGGCGCAAGATTAGGCCTGGCGTTGTTCTGGCATCACTCGCAGCAGCTTTTATCACTTATGCTCTGCTTGGCATCGTCTTCCACGACGACATTATCTACCCTTTTGACCAAACACCATTCAGGGCCCCAGGGGGAGAGCAGCATATTGTAGATGGCGACATCCCAGTCACAATCTTTAAAGCAGAACAAGACAGTGACGTTATTTTCTATCTACAAGGCAATGTTGCATCAAGATCTTCCTTTGCGGAAGACATATTGGCACATCATGCGGCGGGTTACACCGTAGTAACGATGAACTGGTCAGGATCAGAAGGTCGTCCAGGAGATGTCTCAGAGGCATTGCTGAAATCTGAGGCTCTATCAGTCATGAATGCCATCCCAAAATTGATAGGTGATGATGATCCTTCAATCCATATCCATGGGTACTCCATGGGCAGCGGCATTGCCAGTTTCGTGGCCAGTCAAACTGAGCCTGAAACCCTAATCCTGCAGTCCAGCTACTCAAGCTTGTGCAGAGTAATGAGTGGTAAAACATTTCTGCCGGCCTGCTACCTTCCCGGCATCGAGACGTGGGACAACATGCAGTATGTTGCTCAGATCAAGGCGCCCGTATTTATGTTGCATGGCTTAAATGACGCTCTAATACCTTCCAAATATGCGCTTGAGCTCGCCAAGGAACTCGCCTCGCAAGATAAGATCTTGCAGGTAAAGACATATGAAAATGTGGGACATAACGACTTTTGGAAGGTCGATAACATTGCAGACATACACAAGTTCATCCGCACGCAGAACGCGAAGCCAGATATCCCTTCTCAAGAAGACCTTCAAGATCTATTCTCACCGCATAACTGACCCTTCTTTACACGAGTGTGCTGCACAAATTTCTTCGTGATCGCGTAAAGCGGCTAATATAGTCAGCATATACCTATCACCCTGGAAAGATTTTAATGCGCCTACTCCTCGCCTCCCTTGCCATCATTGTCTCTGCCATGGTTGGCCCAGCTGACGCCGCCGATAAGTATGTATCTTTGATCCTTGGATCAAAACACTTCGGTAACGATGAACTCAATGACAACACACCCGGTCTAACTTACGGAAACAGATGGGCAGGAAAAAGAGAAAACACTGAATGGTTTCTTGAGGGCGGAGTCTTCTATAACAGTTACGAAGAGGTGTCCCCTATCGCTTTGTTTGGGACCTCAATGTCCGTCGGATCAATCGGATCAGCAGATGTTCGGATTGGCGCGGCCGTAGGGGTTGCCTATTATGACGAACTCTCCAAAAGGCTAAAAGATCGCTACGGACTTCCTAATCTGAATGGATTCATTCCTATCGTTGCTGCAAGCATCGCGGTCAGAGAGGGTTCTAATGAGGTCCGCCTTACAGCCCTGCCTCCAGATAAGGATACCGGATTTGTCGTTAATTTGTCTTACGCTCGAAGTTTCTAAGAAGCTTTCGAGCAACTTCTGAGCAATGCTAATCAAAGAACAGCAAGAGGCGTAAAAGAGTCAGGCACTCGATATTCTTGAAGGAAATCTGAGGCTGCCAAATCTTGTAATCGGGAAGGACGGTTTTCGTTCCTATATTCTCGATGATGCTGAAATACTGATCAGGAAAACAAGATGACAACTCTCGCCGACATTGCGCTCGCCCTCTCACTTCCTCTTGCTGGAATTAATGGTGCGGGCAACGACTGCCCTCAAGATCACGCACCTTACCAACTTAAATGGACCGCTAACATTGCAAACGAACGTAACGCCAGTGGTCTTCCGACTATGGCGTTTGCCACCAGCCCTCAAGGACCGGCTCTTCCAGTCGAGTTGAAGTTTGGCGGTCCAGAGCATGCGTTTCGCTTTGATAGCCCTCGCGTATCAGGAAACGGCGGCGGCGAGCTGACACTTGAGCAGCGCCTGCACATGCATGACGAATACACAACGACAGAGCTTCTGTTCAACCGACAGGTCAGCAACTTAAGTATGACCATCGAGGATATCGACGAAGACCGGTCCTTTACCTATCCCTATGCGGATACAATCATGCTTGGAGGATGGAGCAAAAACCTAAACAGCGTCATTGAGCCCAATATCTATCAAGATGGTGCCACCCAAGAGCAAAATGACGCGCGGCGCGACCTTAGACGGAGACTTGGGCGCGAAGACAGCCTTGAGGTCAAGCCCCGCGCATCCGGCCCTTTTGATACCAAAAAATGGTCTTCCCTCGAAGCTGTATTTCCGCAACCTGTTTCTTACGTAAAAATGACATTCGGAAGTGATGCCGATCTCTTTCCGCCATCGCATTTCTCGCAAAGTCCTGGCGTGCAAACCATCCGTGTAACAGATGTTAAGTTCTGCGTGCCATTTGGTTCTCGCGTTGGGGATTAATCGAATTATTACAACACTGTATCTTAAATTCAGCGTCCTCCATTCTTATATATCAATGGCTAAATCAATGGCGCTCACAAAGGATTTTCAATGAACTCGCTTCGCCACGCAACCACTCAGTCAAACGAGACAACCTTCGACATTGGCCTTCAAGGTCATATGAACAAGGTATATGCTGCCATGTCGGCAGGCCTTTTGATTACTTTTGCAACCGCATGGGCGGTTGGCAGCAATGCTGATATTTTCTCGATCATGCGCGATCCTGAAACGATGAAGCCAAATATCATCGGGATTGGTGTTATGCTTGCGCCGCTCATCATGTTGGTCTTTTCTGGCGCCATCATGCGCAAAAGTGCAAATGCTGTACGGACATTTTTCTACATCTTCTGTGCAGTAATGGGCGTTTCTCTCAGCTGGATTTTCGTTGCCTACACAAGCTTCTCGATCGCTCAGGTTTTCCTAATCACATCCATTGCCTTCGCCAGTCTTTCACTTTGGGGATACACAACCAAAAAAGACATTTCTGGTTGGGGCTCCTTTCTGATGATGGGGTTGGTCGGCATCATTGTCGCAAGCATTATCAATCTCTTTATCTTTAGTGATGCCCTGAACTTCGCGATCTCTATTGTTGGAGTTCTGATTTTTGCGGGCCTGACGGCCTACGACACTCAAAACATCAAACAGACCTATCTGTCGCATGCACGAACCGGCGACGTTGAGTGGCTTGATAAAGCAGCAACAATGGGCGCCTTGTCTCTTTTTATGCATTTTATCAATATGTTCATTATGCTTTTGAACCTTTTCGGGAACAGAGAGTAAAGTAAGCCAGGCTTGACTTAAGCTTAAAGGCGCATCTCTTACAGTGGTGCGTCTTTTTGTTGTACTTGCCATAGCTGTCACCCTTTTCAAGAGGGCGACAGCTATGCCCGATATTATTAAACATCATTCTGAAAGGTTTCATCATGGGCGGCAATCTGGCTTGGACACTGCGCACAGAAGACGGAAACGAGTATCGCATGGATCGCTGGACCAATGCTTTACCCACTTTAATTGTAAATCCTGATTTCCTGGATGGCAAACCATCTGCGATCGATGAAGCCCTAACCTCCTGGCTTGAGATGAAGGAAGATTGGCAAGAGAACCATCAGAGCGGCGCCTTCAAGCTTCCCATGACAGGCGCTTATGCACCATACCCCTTCGGACTACAGCCTTCCGAATATGGCCTCGTAGTCACGTGCTTTAAAACAAAGCGCATCCTGTCTTGTCAGGGGTACACAGATCTCTCCCAATGCTCTCCTATTGGATTGTCACTTGGAATGGAGCGATCGCGAGAAGTTTTTGGCGACCGGATCGATCGCATCGAGAAAATGATCTCAGCTGGCCGTATTACGTCTTATAACTTCCTGTGCAAGGACGACAGACTTCTGGATGATCTCAAAAAATTACCAGACGTACAGATCGAGACGCGGGCGAACAGCCATAAAGTCACTGTGCCGGCAGTAACCACATACGAGGAACTGGCAGGCATTGTTGCGCGCCACCAACCTGATTTCGGTGATACAAAAATCATGTTCGAGGGCGCCATTGCCGATCTCTCTCCCTTTGTTCTGGAGGAGTTTCCGGATACAGCAGATGGCTTCAAATCTCTCAAAGACAGAATCCACGAGCTTGGATTTAATCTGACAGAAGAAGAGGAGACAGCTTGGTCCGAATATATTTCAAAAGAAGAGTGTTCTGATTAAGCGTAAATCAACCAGCTGCAATCACAAAAAGCCCCAATAAGGGGCTTTTTACATAGGAATGCGCGTGCACCGCGCTGTGATTTTTTATCATCTTGTGAACCGCACAGCAGCAATAATGTGAGCACGCACCCATGCGGTATTTTTAGAAGTCTTCCCGTCGATCTATATACTAACAAATCGTATATCTTTTGGGATGACCCTGCATGTTTAAGAAAAGCCTTTTAACGGCATCCGTTTCTCTCATGGTGTCAGGCGCCGCTATGGCGCAACAATCTGCGACAACTAACGACGGATACGATTTCGATACACTGGCTGCATGCTCTATAGTCTACCAAAGAGTAGGCGAGCTTTACAGCGAACAAGGTGACGCCGAGCAGGGACAGTCCTTTCAAAATACCGCTTATGCCTTTTCCAGCGCTGCATATTATATGCTTAGATTTGAAACTGACGACCAGGCCATCGCCCATCCATACTCTGTCGACCGCATGAATACGATCATGGAAAGCCTCAATGACAGCTCCCGTGCTCATGCTGAGGGAGACATGGGCGTCATCACACAATGGCTACCATATTGTGACACCTTGGGTGGCGGAGTTTCAGAGCTTCTTGTTCAAAGAGATAATGCTGGATGGTGAATTTCCGCTTTTAAAAATTGAAGCCTATCTCCTTCAAAATGCAGCAAGACGGAAATCTGATTCTATGACCTCTCACTCAGCCGCCAAGACCACCCTCACCGCAGCCATCACTGCGACCGCATTCTGCCTCCCCTTGGCGGCCGCCGCACATACACTCGACATCTGTGCCCCACAAGTCACGATGTTGGAGCCAGGCATGGTCCCCGCCTCAGAAACGCCCCGTTCCTTTGTTGCGCAAGCCTCTCTATTCCTGGACCGTGTTCCTGAAAGAGACCTGCGCAAGTCAGTTGAAGGTGTTCCCCTCGAAAAGGCTGTTCCAGCAACATATCTCTTTAATGGCCCTGACACACGCTGGAGGCTCAAAAGCCCACTGTCACATCGCGAGAATGTCTCTAAAGGCATCGTAGGTCTGTCAGATCAACTCCACTTCCTGGTGCCCTCCGATCTCAGTAAACCTTATGGTACGATCGTGGTCACCGGAACAAATGACGGACCTGGAGTCCTAACCAATCCCTCAATGGTGGCACACCTCGCAGATGGCAGGGCAGTCATCATGGAACCACATGATCTTGACGCAAACTGCCGCCTTCATCTCGATCAAGTTGTGGAAGGATTTCTCGAGGGTATTGCCTACTATATGGACCACCATCATAACGATGAAGACCATCAGAATCTTCGAGACCACAGCACTGGCAGATACAACGATCAGGCAAAGTATCCTGGTGATGGAAGCTACCGCGCACCAAGGCACCCAATCCCCGAATACGACGCCGGCAAGCGAGACTGGAACTGGAACCCAGAATAAAAAAGGGGCTGCCTTGCGACAACCCCATAGCCAAAAACCGGCTCAGTCTTAATTTTCAGCAGCAACGCACGAAACTCCAAGAGATCTTCCTCGGGGCTTCAAAAGAGACCTAATCCCGAACATCCCTGAAACCTACTGTTTCGATATGTAAAATCCCTTAAAAGGAGAAAAATTTTTCGCGTGCGGTAAAATTGCGTCCAGAAGCTTTATGTCAGCGCATCGAGGCGCCACTCTTCCAGACCTGCCCAAGCATAAGCCGCACTTGGTGCGCGCATTGCATTCACAGATACCGGACGCGGAGATCCTGCGTCATCAAGCGACACAAGCATGCGTGAAGTGCGGATGATATCTTTGTTTTCCGTAATGATCTTACGCCAGCCTTTTTTCTCAATCTCATCGGCCTTACTCAGCAAGGACCCCAAGGTCTCAAACTCTCCCAGTAGTGCCTGTGCCGACTTCGGCCCAATGCCCGGTGCACCGGGAATGCCGTCCACCTTATCTCCTGCAAGTGCGAGATAATCTCCGACCTGGCTTGCGGATACACCAAACTTCTTTTCGACGGCAGCTTCATTGAACCATTTGTCTTGCACCGTATTGAGCTGCAAAACCTTCGGGCGCACCAGCTGCATCAAATCCTTATCTGTCGAGATGATCGTGCAGAAGTCTCCTCGTTTGACACCATCCTCCACATAAGCCGCAATCAAGTCGTCAGCCTCATGGCGAGGCGCGGTGGCCTGAGCGACCCCCATAGCCGTGCACATTTCCTTCATAAGAGGGATTTGTGCGGCCAGAGCCTCATCCATAGGAGGGCGCGCAGCTTTGTAGCCCTCAAATATTTCTCGGCGCCAGCTTTCAGATCGCTCGGGATCGAAGAATATAATCAAGTGGGTGGGAGGCCTGCGTCCATTCAGCATGCGTCGAAGAAGCTTCATCATCATCTGTCCAAAGAGATGCGTAGCCCCAACCTCGAGACCATCAGATCGCGTTCGAGGTTGTCCCATCGCCCAAGCCCTGTGCAGCATGTTTGAGCCGTCAATCACACATAGGTGGCCGGCCTTTTCAGTTACAGGCTGTTCGGCTGGAGTAACCGGCGAGGCGTCAAGTTCCGGCTGTCCGGTCATCTCATTCATTTGGAGGTCGTCCTTTACTTCTGCTTTAGAGGAAATGGGCCTTTACAAGCCAGATCGAAGAAAAAACCTGCAGTTTGCATTTCACCGGGGGCTTCGCCCCCGGCCCCCGCCCTAAAGAAAGATCCAAATTAATTACCCACCCTCTTATCTTCTCGAGGGATATCCCTTCATCATGTCGGGATCGTCGCGCGTTAAAGCGGACAAAAGGTAAATTTTTCGCTCTGAAAATGCCTCGCTTAATAGAATTCTTATTTTTTCTTTCTTAGAACAGATGTTTGACCAATCTAATTTACATACCACACGCCCAAGGATGCACCAATTAAAGTGATTAAATATGATACTTAAAATCTTAGGTGTAGTTTTGTTTACCATTCCTGTGGCAGGTGCTACCTCACTGGCCGTCATCATTGACCGGGAAGCTCCAACTGAGGCTTTCACGGTGCCAGAAAAGATCGAGGTAAACCCTCTTGAGCGCCTGGCCAGCAGGTTCAGAGCGCCATCAAAGGTAACGGTTAAGGAGCTTCCTCCTGCCCCCGTGGCTAAAATCGAAGTGGCAAGCCTGTCTCAACCTGAGGAATATCTCTCCGGGAAAATCGTGCCAGTGCTGCGCCCCATGATGCGCCCCGCCTTGCTCGGCGCAAATCCCAGCGCCACAAGCCATTCCTTGCGGCCCAGGATGCGTAGTTTAAAATAAGAAGGCTAAGTTTTCCTGACGGGTGAAAGGGCCATCTTTTGTTTTCGATGTTTTCCATGAACATCGAACTCAAACGAGGCCTAAGATATGTATATTCCGCTTCGCGTTTACTCGCAGTTTTCCGTGGGCTTCGGCGCCGTGAAAACACAGACCCTGGTAGATTACTGCCTGAAGCACAAAATTCCCGCCGTCGGCTTTGCCGATCATAACTCCCTTTCCGGTGCGTTGACTCTGTCCAAGGCTCTGTCGAGCAAGGGCGTGCAACCGCTGGTCGGTGCTGCTGTGGAAGTTCACGATCACGGCCACAAAGGCGCAATCGTGCTTTATGCAACCAGTGAGACCGGCTACGCAGCCCTGCTGCGCGTGGTCAACGCACGCAACATCTCCGGGCAGAGCCTTTCGATTGCTGAACTTGAAAATCATATCGGACAAGATGCCGAGCATATCATCGCTCTGACAGGCGGCGAAAGTGGTCTCATTCACGCGCTTATTCAAGCCGGACAGAAAACACTGTCAACCTTCGAGGCTTTGGTCGAGATTTTCGGCAAGGACCTCTATGTTGAACTGCAACGCGACAGCGCAGCTCCCGGCCCGCAGGAAGCAACCCTACTGAAAGCAGCAAAGCACTTCGGCCTGCCCGTGGTTGCCACCGCTGAGGCGCATTACGCGCAAGAAGGCGGTGAGGATGCCCATGACGTATTCCTGTGCATCACCGACAAGACCTATCTCGACAGCACCAAGCGTCGTCACGCCAAAGCCGGCCGCCACCTGGTCGCGCCTGATGTCATGGAATCCCGCTTTGCGGACATGCCTGAAGCACTGATCAATACCGTTGAGATCGCACGCCGTGCAGCCTTCATGGTCAAAACCGCCGCACCAAGCCTGCCGGCATTCCCAACCACGGACGGTGTCAGCGAAGCTGACGATCTGAAGTCCAAAGCGCAAGCCGGTCTTGAGGGCCGTCTCGCCCTGCGCTCGGCAATGGAAGATGGCGCATCCGATAAGGAATACCGCGATCGTCTCGATTATGAACTGGGTGTCATCACCCGCATGGGGTTTCCAGGCTACTTCTTGATCGTTGCAGACTTCATTTCTTGGGCAAAGAACAACGGTATCCCCGTTGGCCCCGGCCGTGGATCGGGTGCTGGATCGCTCGTCGCTTATGCTCTGGGGATCACGGATATTGATCCGCTGCAGTTCGGTTTGATCTTTGAGCGCTTCCTGAACCCTGAGCGCGTGTCGATGCCTGACTTCGACATCGACTTCTGCCAAGAGCGCCGCGATGAGGTTATCGAGTATGTGCGTGGCAAATACGGCGCCGATCGTGTCGCACATATCGCGGCCTTCGGTACGCTTCAGGCGCGCGCAGCAGTGCGGGATGTGGCTCGAGTGATGCAGATCCCCTACCCGGTCGCGGACCGGTTTGCCAAAATGATCCCGTCCAACCCGGCGAACCCTATCTCTCTGGCAGAAGCCGTTGAGCAGGAGGATCTTGCGCAGGCAATCGAGCGTGCCGATGAGGACATCCAGCGGTTGTTTGAAATCGCGCAAAAGCTCGAAGGGCTGTACCGGAACGTCACCACCCACGCGGCAGGCATGATCATCTCCGATCGTCCGGTTGCAGATGTAGTGCCGGTACACCTCGACCAGAAAGGCCAACTCTCGACCAGCTACGAGATGAAAGCCACCGAGGGCGCCGGACTGGTGAAGTTCGACTTCCTGGGCCTGAAAAATCTGGACATTGTCAAAGGCGCCTTGGATTTCATCCGTGAAACCAAGGGTGAAGAAATCGACTTTGCCGCAATCGGCTTTGAAGATCCTCGCACTTACTCCCAGCTCGCCAGCGGCGATGGCTTCTCGGTTTTCCAGCTGGAAAGCGCGGGCATGAAGCAGGCGATGAAGCAACTGCGTGTCGACAACATCGAAGATCTGATCGCTCTGATTTCGCTCTACCGGCCAGGTCCCATGGATCAAATCCAGACCTACGCGGCGGTCAAGCACGGCGAAGAGCAGGTGCAATATGCACATGCCGAAACCCGTGAGGTTCTCGAGCCCACCAATGGGGTGATGATCTACCAAGAACAGGTAATGGAAATCGCCCGCCGCCTGGCAGGTTACTCCATGGGAGACGCGGATCTTCTGCGTCGCGCGATGGGTAAAAAGATCGCCTCGGAGATGGAAGCACAGGCTGCACGCTTTGCCGAGGGCGGCGCTGCAGGCTGGGTCGATGTCGAGTTGGACAATGGTGAGATCCGTCGCATGCACGCCTTGTCCACTGTCACCACAGCAGATGGCACCGGCCGTCAGGTCACGCTGGCAGAAGCCTTGGAAAACGATCTCGAAATCGCAGCTTGAAATCAACAACGAGCGCCTGCGCAAGCGGGCGCTCGTTTTCTGTTCGATGCCTGAGATGACCATCTCAATCAAACAGACCTGAAACACAGAAAGACAGACAGAAAGTCTCAGCGGGACCGACACGGGGTTCCGCCTGGCGCCTCTAAAGGCACGCCAGACGGACCCGATGTCCGCCCTCCCCCAAAAGCAGCAGAAGGAATACCCAATGGGTCAATATTATAAACTCGCATGTCCCGAGACCGGAACGCATATCAGCGCAAGCGCCATGGGCAGCTTCGTCAAAGCCTATGAGCAAGTATGGTCCACCAGCCAGCCCTCCGCTCTGGCCTTCTTGTGCTCCGCAGGGCGTGGCGCGCATCCACGTGATCTACCTTGGGCCCCTGAAGGCATTTGGGCCGGCCGTATGCCCCTTATGGTGGGTGACTATGGGGAAGATGGTGACCTTGTGGGTCGTGAAGCCCGTATGGGGCAGCCTGAAGGTCTCATCTATGAGAATGCGCGTGATGAACAGGCCATGCTGATCAAGGGCACCAAGCGCCGGCGCCTGCGGGACCTCTCCAATGCTTTCATTCCTATCTATGAGCGCGTTCACAACCTGCGGGCTTCAGATCTCCAGGAAGATGGCACGCGCATCAACAAAGAACGCTATGGTTTGCGAGACTTCTTCCCAACAAAGAAAACCGAAGCTGGCTGGGAGCTTGATCTTGATGATGTCCCAGCGGCGAACATGGATCAGGTACAAGGTTATTATGAGCGCACGGGCGCATACAGCAATACTGTCTGGCAACGCCCAGCTGTGCAGCCAGGTCTGGGTACCTTCCGTCCTTCTGGTGAAGTTCCTGATGTCATCCCTTCCGATAAAGAAGGACAAGGTGGCGCAATGCTTTGGGTGAACCTCGATCGACGTGAGTTTGTTGATCCGGCCGCCATGGGGGATGTTCCCGATCTGGCAGGTATTATGGAAGGCATGAGCGCAAGGGCCGTCCTGGGCATGATTGTGCATCACGCCCGCCGCGGCGGCGGCGATCTGGGTGATCTTGGCCCTGTTGCGGTCGCAGGCCGCTGGCGCGGTGACCGGATTGTTTTGCTGGGCCCTGAAGGATTCAAACCGCCCCGGGCAAAGCGCATCACGCAAGAAGAGGCGCGCGCAGATTTTCTGGATGTCACGCGAAACGCCGAAGCCTTCATCAAGTGCGATGACTGGTTCGACACGGAATCTTTCGTCAGTGACGGAGACTCCCGCGATCTGACCGAGGCTGAAAAGGATATCCTGGCAGTTGCCATGCGCTCTCCCGCCGTCAAGGAAGCCCTGCAAGGCGTGAAAGCTGAAACACCCCTGCACACACGGATCTCTCCTCCTGTACGCTTCAAGGAAGCTATTGGCGGACAGAAGCAGCCCAGAGGGCCTATTGACCTTGCACCAAGCTTTGATCTGTTTGTGAATGAAGGTAAGATATTCCTCGATGCGCAGACACGCGAAGAGATTAATGCCTTGCTGCAGACCCTGCCCCAGCAAGAGGCAGCTATGACCCTTGAGAATGTGTTTCGTCGTCATAGCGAAGTCCACATCCCAGGAGGCCTGATTGCTGAAGCATCCTTCAGTTCCAACCACGAGGTTATCTCGGCCTTCAAGACAGCCGCCTAAACCACATCAAGCACCCGCTCTTCCCGGAGCGGGTGTCTGCATAACTCAATACGTCAAACACCTCACATGGATCTCTATATGAACCGCACCATTCCCGGCATCCTTTATATCCACTTCTACGAAGATGACCTTTACCAGCTATGGGCACTGCCCATTGAACCCGGCACCGCCGCCGATATTCAGGAAGCCTATGACAGCGATGACTGGCCACAAGGTATCTCCGAAGAAATCGAAGAAGAATTTGGCACCTTGGATTATGCCTCCTCTCCTTGTGACGAGGTTCACGGGATGGGGTTCTTCACTTCCGAGATCGGCTTTGATGATGCTGCTGCTGTCATGAACGTTTGGCGCAAAGGTCTCATCAAGGGAACTGGTAATAAGGAAGACATCGGAGAGCCTGTGATGATCCAAGAGGGCTCCGTAGACGATGACAGCACCCTTACCACAGATGCAGACGTCTACGCCCTCTGCACAGCCGCGTAACGCATTTTTATGGCTGTCTGTCTTTCTGGCAACCGTCAGGAAGACATCGACCTCATATTCTGAACATCACATATAAAAGGAAGTTTTTTACGTGAAGACTGAAACTCTCGAGGCAGCAAAGACCGCCCTCAAAGACCCTGAAATCCTGGCGCCACTGCCCCAGATTCAGGTCGACCACCCTATCGCAGTCCACGACGCCGAGATGAGCGCCATTGACGATACTGTTGATCAAGACTTGCTCGCCCGCCTTCAGGCTGAGGTCGATATCAGCGACGCAAGCTCCATTATGCGCTTTGGCTCCGGGGCCCAGACCGAACTAACTGCCATCTCCCAAGAGATGCTCAGTGGCGTGCAAAACAAAGATGTAGGTCCTGCAGGTGACGCTTTGCGCGGCATTGTCTCCACCATTCGGGGTTTTTCTGTAGCAGAAGGCGACATGCGCGAAAAACGCAGCCTGTGGGAAAAGATCACAGGAAAGATTGCACCCGCCGCTCAGTTCATGGCCCGGTATGAGACCGTCCAGGGCCAACTTGACAAGATCACGGACAATCTCTTGCTGCATGAACATGTGCTGATGAAAGATGTGAAGTTTTTGGATCTCCTTTATGAGAAGACCCTCGCATTTTACCGTGAGATCGGTCTCTACATTACGGCCGGCGACACCATCATTGCGCGCCTGGATGCAGAAGATATCCCTGCTGCAGAACAGGCAGTAGCAGAAGCAGATGAGCAAGCTGCTATGATCAAGGCGCAAGAGCTTCGCGACCTGCGTTCTGCGCGCGACGATCTTGAGCGTCGAGTGCATGATCTCAAGCTTACACGCCAAGTCACAATGCAAGCCCTGCCCTCGATGCGTCTGGTTCAGGAAAATGACAAATCTCTGATCCAGAAGATCAACTCGACACTGGTCAACACGGTGCCGCTTTGGGAGACCCAGCTGGCACAGGCGATCACCATCCAGCGCTCCGCAGATGCCGCGCGCGCGGTGCGCGACGCCAATGATCTGACCAATGATCTGCTGACCGCGAATGCCGCCAATCTGCGCGAAGCCAACGCCACTGTTCGCAAAGAAATTGAACGCGGTGTCTTTGACATTGAAGCAGTCAAACAGGCCAACGCCGATCTGGTCGCCACCATTGAGGAAAGCCTCCAGATTGCAGATGAGGGCAAGCGCAAACGCAGCGAAGCCGAAACAGAACTGCAGCGCATGGAAAATGATCTCAAGGTCACACTTTCCCGGGCCGCCGCCGGCAAATAACCATCAGCGCCCTCAGCCAAGTCGAGAACGACAGACTTGGTTGAGGGCTGCCTACGGTCCAACACATTTAACCAGTTTCCGCACATCCAATAAACAGAGGGAATACCATGACCCACGCCATCTATTTCCCCGAGCGGATGCATGCACACCGCACGCCAAACGGCCACCCAGAGTTCTGGACCCGCCTCAGTGCCATCAGTGAAGCTATCGGTGCTTCTGAATGTGATTTCATTGAACGCAGGGTTGCCCCAGTTGCTCCGCGCGAGACGGCACTTACCCTCCACAGTCCAGAATACCTCAACACCCTGGCTGAACCTTTTGATGATGAGGAGCCGATCCGGTCTTTGGACGGCATGGACACCTGGCTTGATCACGACAGCTTTGCGGCTGCTCTTGCGGGCCTTGGTGCATCACTTGAAGTTATTGAGCAAATAGCAGCAGGAACCCTCACCCATGGCTTTGTGGCCACGCGCCCTCCAGGGCATCACGCCCTTGCTGACAGGGCAATGGGATTTTGCCTGCTGGGCACTGCAGCTCTCGCCGCAGTTCACGCGCGTGATACCTATGGTTACCGTGTCGCCGTGCTGGATATCGACGTCCATGAAGGGAATGGGACACAAGCCTTACTCCAGGATGAGCCTAATATTTTCTTTGCGACAACGCAGGAAGCAGGCATCTGGCCTATGACCTCTGCCACTGCAACGACAGGAGCGTATAACCATCTTCACAGCATCGACCTAAGACGCAGAAGCGGCAGTTTGGAGATGCAAGAAGCCTGGACGGATCTTCTAAGTCGGATGCATGACTTCGCACCTGACCTTGTCATTGTATCGGCCGGTTTTGATGCCCACCAAGACGATCCACTTTCAGGATTAAGGTGGCATACAGATTGTTACCAGTGGCTCACTGAAAACATTGCCATCGCTGCAAATCGATCATCAACCGGCGGCGTACTTTCGATCCTCGAAGGAGGATATGAGAACTCCGTATTACGCAGGGCTGTCCCGCTGTACCTCAGGACAATGGCCGCAAGCCTCGAAGCCTAATCAACTGTCAGCCCAAAAATCCTATATCCAAGGACAAGAGCTTGTAGTCACCATAACGACCATAATATTCGCGCATATAACAGACATTTTTCAAAGAAAGTGAACCATGCCCAAAGAGATCGAACGCAAATTTCTCGTCGACAAAACGCACCCTGAACTTCAGGCGATCCTCACAGGCGATGGCATCAAGGTGCAGCAAGGCTACCTGAAATCGGACGAACAAGGTGTCGTACGCGCACGGCTTTATGGAGATATGGGTTATCTGACTGTCAAAGGACCAACTGTTGGGGTAACCCGGGACGAGTTCGAGTATGAAATCCCTGCAGTTGATGCGCGCGCGATGCTTAAATCCATGTGCGGCGCCATTGTCTCCAAAACTCGGTATCTCGTGCCCATTGATGGCTCAGGTAGCTTGGTTTTTGAGATCGATGTTTTCGACGATATTGATTTGACGATCGCCGAAATCGAACTTCCCAGCGAAGATACTGATTTTACCCGCCCAGAATGGCTTGGCCAAGACGTCAGTCACGATCCAAGTTATTACAATAACGCCATCGCTGAGCGGCTCAAACCAGCCTGAATGAATGCGCGCACTTAAGAGTCAAACCCTATATCCCTTTGAGTGGTGATTGATTTACTCGAAGGGCATAAACGTGACAACGACCAAAAATATTTTCGAGACGACACCGGAAGTCACAGAAAATGCGCCCATTAAAAATTCATCCGAAATCTTTGAAGCTCGTGAACAATCAGAAACTGTTGGTGCATCTAACGCCATTCCATCAGATCAGACTGCGCCAGGGCTGTTCGATCCAATTTTGGACGTTGTGACCTATCCCTACCATCATCCTATCGCCTCGCTGTTCATCGTCGGAATGTTGGGTGCTATTGTTGCAAGCACCTTGATAGAAAGACGCACCGGCATAAACGTCGCGGACAGAATACATTCCCTTGCAAACCCCTATTGTGCTTGCCATCGCTGTAACCCGAAATTCCGCCAGCAAAATTACGAGGCCAGAGATTCACGCCTTGAATCGAAATCATCTTCAGACAGCAACCTTTTGAAATAGTAAAACACCGTTTTAGTTGGTATGTGCGCAAGTACATTCGCCTTAATAAACACAGGTGCAACTGGCCGAAAAATCTTCATTACAAACCTTGACTAAGAACTGTGTGATTGGCGCCGCTGTAGATATGCAACACCGCCAATCTCCCAGTATGGGGTAAAATACAGCCGCTCAATGAAGATCATGAATGTCGAAAAGGCATTAATCCCAAAAGTCTTTCCTAAATAGAATTTTTCGACACACATACGTAGTGAGCGCTCCATCTTTAAGGTATCCCGCAAGAAAGTTCAGCAGGGTAAAAGCAAATCCCCATACCGGGCACATCAAATTAAGTGAGGTAACAAATGAAGCAATACCATGAGGTTCTCGAAACCGTTCTCAAATACGGTGAAGAAACAGGAGATCGAACCGGCACAGGAACCCTTTCCTATTTTGGCCTACAGTCCCGCTATCGTCTCTCTGAGGGCTTTCCTCTCGTCACCACCAAGAAGGTTCACCTCAAGTCTATTATCCATGAGCTTCTGTGGTTCCTATCGGGCGACACCAACATCAACTACCTGAAGGAAAACGGTGTATCTATCTGGAATGAATGGGCCGATGAAAACGGGGATCTCGGCCCTGTTTATGGTCATCAGTGGCGCTCCTTCCCTGTCCTTGAGGAAACCGACCAGATGCTGGACGGTGAGCCCTTGTTCAAAGGACGAAGTGTCGATCAAATCTCTCAGCTGGTCGAGATGATCAAGACAGCTCCCGATAGCCGCAGACTGATCGTATCAGCCTGGAATCCAGGCGATGTACCGCGCATGGCGCTACCGCCTTGCCATACAATGTGGCAGGTCAAGGTAATCAATGGAAAGCTACACCTACAGTTGTATCAGCGCTCCGCTGATCTATTTTTAGGTGTGCCTTTCAATATCGCCTCCTATGCGCTTTTGCAGCTTATGCTGGCGCATGTAACGGGATATGAGCCTGGTGATTTCGTACACACCCTCGGGGATGCTCACATCTATTCCAATCACATGGAGCAGGTTCAGCTGCAGTTGTCGCGCACACCAAAGGCTTTGCCAAATATCCGCATTAAGCGGGATGTGAAATCAATCTTCGATTTCAAGTATGATGATTTCGAGGTGATTGGCTATGACCCCGATCCCGGCATCCGCGCGCCGGTTGCGGTCTGATTGATGATAACGCTAATCGCAGCAACGGCACAAAATGGTGCCATTGGGCGTGATGGAGGTATCCCTTGGAGCGCGCCGGAAGATCTTAAATTCTTCCAGCGCGAAACCATCGGGGGCGCCATCATTATGGGGCGCAACACTTGGGACAGCCTGCCAATTCGGCCGCTGCCCAAGCGCCTTAACATCGTAGTCTCATCAGGTCCCGATGCGGCCGAGATTGTTGTACCAACTGTCGCAGATGCCATAGTATTTGCAGCGAAACGAGGCATCGCTCGCATCTATGGTGTGGGTGGTGCTGGCATCTACCGTGAAATGCTACCCCTGGCTCACCGTCTACTGATCACAAAGGTCGACATTAATGTGCCGGATGCAGATACGTTCTTCCCTCCGTTTGATCAAAGCGATTGGGAGAACGCCGGTGAAATTGCTTTGAGGAGTGATGCCCCAACATGCCTCTTGCAGGAATACATCAGACGAAGTTAATGGCAGATCCTCACCCGCAAGAGGACTTTATGTCATTTAGCCTGGCGGCGCCGTAGATATGCAGCGCCGCCGGGTGGCAATCTGTATGGTCTCGTTATTATATCTTAATTACAGAGGTCCGCTGCTGGACGCCGCAGAAAAAATCATCCATCCCAACACAATACAACCCTCATCTGAAATCTGAAAACCTCCTCAGACTTATGATTGAGGCTAACAACACAGCAATCAAAATGAGACTCCGCAATGACTTGGATGACTTTAAAAGCCGTCGATCAAAAAGACCTGATCAGCGATGCCATCGCATCAGTCTCGTTACCTGAGGGTGTTGAGATACGCATTGTTGATTTTGAAAGTGATTTGCCCATTATCACAAAACTTCCAATGGGCGAGGCCGACACAATGCATCCGGCCTACGGCATGGCACCCGCAGATACCAAGGAAGAAATCACCCTGATCGCAACCAAAAATGGAGTGCCCGCGGCTCAAATCAGCGCAGAGCTTCAGATGCTTAAACAAGGCTCAGGTATTGTAGTCGAAGTTTACGTAAACGGGGTATTTGTTTCCCAATCTGAGCGGGGTCGACGTATCGGAACCTCATTGGGAAAGGCTGTTGTGGAGATCGCAGAAGACTGGCGTCAGGCTCAGGCGGTACATATGCGATCCGGATACCAGGGCGAAGTTATTGTATCTGGATACGCACATCCCGATACTGCCGGCGAATCCACCCTAAATATGATGTCGGATTACGCAAGCAACATTCATATCGATCAATCATAACTTTTCCGTCCAATTTATTCAGCCAAGTGGATGTAGCGCTTCCGAACAGGATTTACTGAGACCATATCCTCAAAAATATTGAGGGTTCCCATGTCCGGAAAAACCACCACTGAAAACTACTACATTTGGATGATCATGTTCGCCGCCATGAGCTTAATACCTTGGGCGGCAATTCCAATGGATATGGCTTGGGGGACGGCCAATGCCATGGGCCGGATCATTAATATCAGTGCCATTTCCGCAGTATTGTTCATCTTTGCTCTGTCAAAATCTTTGCGTTACCTGCGAGGACCCAGGGAGCGCACCTTAATGCTCTTTGGTGCCGTATTTCTGGCCTTTGCTTCGCTGCGGACCTCCCAAGCAGATGTGCCCTGGCTGATCAGTTACACAGGACTATTTTCGGTCCTCGGAGCTGCAGGGGCCGGAATGAGCGCCTATGCTCTAACCCGAGACGGGCATAATATCACACGGCCTTTCATCATCTGGACGGCCGTCTTCACACTCCCGATCCTGTTTCTCCCCCTTCTAATCCAAGCTACTTCAGACGTGATCGAGGCTAAACGCTGGTACCTAAATGTCTATGGCTTGGGTAATATCAGAGCTGCAGGGCATTTTACTGCGATCGCAATCGCCTTGCTTGCTCCTTTCGCGATCTGCTCGCGCAAGCTGAACCTGCAAACCCTCACTGCCTCGATCCTTATTGTCCTCCTCTGGGCTACCTTATTTTGGAGCGGTTCGCGCGCGGGCCTTGCTGCCCTCGTGCCCGGTCTCATGATCGCTCTACTCTTCTCTCAGCAGCGCCTACGGCTGATCGCATCTAATGCTGCTTTGGGAGGCATTGGCGCCGTACTGTCGACATTTTACTTTCTGCCGGGTCCGAACTTCGGACTTATCGCGCGGCTGAAAAATGTGAGCAGTCAAGTCAGTGGCGCAGAGGGAACCGGCGAAGCTATTTCTGCTGTAAGTTCTGGCCGCACAGATATCTGGTCCTGGGCGATCGAAACCATTCTTCAAAAGCCCTTCACAGGCTGGGGCTATGGTTCAATGATCAATATCCCCGACGCCCCCTACTACTATCACACCCATAACATTGTGCTCGAATATGCTTTGGCCTTTGGTATTCCCATCGCTTGCGCAGTTTTCGGACTTCTTGCCTGGCTAACACTGAAGGCGCTGCGCAACCTGTCACGCGATCCCTCCGCGACAATGATCGCCATGGCCGGGATCATCTTGGCCCTACCCGCCTATTCTCTTCTTTCAGGCGTTCTCATCAATCCCTACCAACTCATCATCTACCTTTCAGCACTGGGTATTTCTGTCGCACCGCGACAGACCGCATCCTAATTGTGAAATTCATTACACTCACTCCGCCGCGCGGAACTTGGAGACCAAAGTGACATCATTACCCGCCTCAGACAGATTTCTTCGCCTCTCGACCATCTGCCTTGCCCTCTTGTCTATCCTTGTCTGGATTGGCCCTTTCATGGATTGGGCTTTTGGCGTCCACACCGCGCTTGGGCGGATCAATAACCTCTCGATGATCGTTGCCGGTCTCTACTTTTTCCTGGTCCTGGCTATTCCGGTGTCAATGCGGTCTCGGAAAGAACGCCAGGTTCTTGGAGCTACAGCCGCACTGTTTCTCTATGCAACCTTAATAACCCTTGATCGCTATGCAGATTGGTTTGTGAGCTTCGGAGGCCTACTCGCTCTCTTTGGATCCATCTCAGCAGGCTTTGGCGCTTACATTCTTGGAAAATCAGGTAAGGGGATCCATACCCGCATCACGATCGCCATGCTGATCACCCTACCCGCTTTGGCCATTCCACCTGCGATGATCGCCTACGATCCCGATGCCTTCAAAGCCTTCTGGCTTAATGTATACGGATATTCAAATGTAAGAGTGTTTGGCTATTTCGCCGCAGTAACAACCGCCCTTTTAGCAGGCTTGACTATGGGGCGACGAACCTCAGTTAGCGCGAAGATCTTCTGCCTGCACTTTGCAGCGCTGGCCTTTTCCTGGTCTATGCTGTTTTGGTCAGGCAGCCGGGCCGGCATGGTAGCAGCCGTCTTCGCCTTCCTTATTTCTTTAGCTGTTGCTGGACGTAAACCCTATGCCCCATTTCTGTTTACTGGCACAGCAGGCATTGTAGGCGCCTTAATGTCGACCCTCTACTTCACACCTGGAAGGTGGTTCGGACTTTTTGAGCGCGTCAAAGTTACCACCCAGCAGATCTCCAAAGGCGGGGTCACCGAAGCCAGCAGCAATCGTGTTGATATGTGGCAGTGGGCCATGGGCAAGATCATGGAGGAACCTTTTCTGGGTCACGGGTATCTCCCAATGGCTGGCATGCAAGACGAGGGGTTTGATTATTTCCACACTCACAACATCGTCATCGAATATCTGCTGTCCTTTGGCCTGATTGCCGGCACAGCTATGTTGCTTCTGACAATTTTTCTTTGGGGGCGCGCCCTGCTGGCCGCGCGCCGCATTGGTGAGCCTGTCGCAATGGCGCTGATGATGATGATTGTGTTGCTACCCATCTATGCAATGTTCTCAGCAACCCTGTTCTTCCCGTTTCATCTTATGATTTTCATGGCCGGAATGGGATCTCTTATCGGTTGGGATGTCTGGAACAGACGCCCTCCAGAGCCTGAAGAGGCCCCCTTCAAGGCACGCGCAGATTGGATGTTTGACGACCTGGACGCCGCAACAATCCGAACAAGCTAAGGTCCAGCAGAACGTCATTTTGACAATCTCCTGACTTCGCCCGCCTTTGCAAAGAGGCGGGCGAAGTCACGATATCGAACCGGTTATGTTCTTTCAAAGAGAGAAGAATTCACCATAAACACCTTACGGAATGTTGGGACAAAACAATGCAAGAACAGATAATTAAATATCCGTCCACCCGACATGTCGCCGGATCGCGCCATCAGAAAGGCGACAGCCCTGATGATAAACCCCTCCAGCAACTCGAGGGCCTGTATCTTGTTCAGGAGGAAAAGATTGATGGCGCCAATACGGGCGTCAGCTTCTCGAATGACGGCATTCTGCGTCTGCAGAGCCGCGGTCATTTTCTACAAGGCGGCGGACGTGAGCGTCACTTTTCCATGTTCAAGACTTGGGCGCACACGCATGCGCCGGCCCTATACGGCGCTCTTGGATCGCGATATGTGATGTATGGTGAATGGGCATATGCCAAACACACTTGTTACTACAACGCCCTGCCCGCCTACTTTTTCGAGTTTGATGTCTACGACACGGAACGCAAACTGTTCCTTTCCACATCGGCAAGGCGCGAGCTCCTCTTCGGATTGCCGATCGTACCCGCACCCGTCCTTAGGGAGGGGATCTTTCAGCGCGGTGACAGCATAGAGGATCAGGTCCGACCAACACTGTACCGCACAGAAACCTGGAAAGACGATCTAATGGAAGATGCACATCTCACAGGCTCCCGCCCTGAGATGGTTCTGAGCCAGAGCGATCTCTCTGAGATGGCTGAAGGCATCTACATTAAGGTTGAAGACGGTGAGAGAACCACAGATCGGTTCAAATTCGTGCGTGGAGACTTTCTCCAGACCATTCAGGACAGCAACAGCCACTGGCACGACCGCCCTATCATTCCCAATCGCCTTGCGCCCGGGGTAGATATCTTTGCGCCTCAAACAGGCATTTCCGGGGCTTATGACGACCCAAACGCATACATGTAAAGGACAAGAACTTTGAACACTCTCTTTCTCTCCGCGATCGAAGTCCCCAGCCTTTACACCGAGGCCGTGCAGGGTGCATTGAAAAGCTTTGCTGTTTCTTTAGAAAACGCCGCACCAGGGCAATGTGTTGGTGTCGAGTTCGAACTCATCTACAGCGAACACGGTAATCCATCACTTTCTACTCCCGCTGATTTCATCGAAAAGACTGCAGACGGATACCGCATCAGAAGTTGGAAAACCTTAGAAAAGAATGACCCACTGCGCGCCCAAATGGGGCCCGCATTGATCGATCTTTCTCTGGAGCTAAGTCGGCGCATCCATGAAACAGATGTCGAAAAGATCCTTGATCTTCTTACAGCTGAGACCTCGGAAAGCGAGCAATTCTCTCTGGGTGTCTTTCCTGAAGGGTTCTATCTCATCGCAGTTGACCCAAACGTGAAGCTCGAAGCCATGAGCTGGGATCACCCGGAGCCCACGCAAGACATGATTGACGGGTTGATGGCTTTGCTTTGGCCATCCACTCAGAGCTCTCATGTCCGTCTACAGCACGCCGCCCCCATGCAACGCGTCCACGAGGTACTGACCGATCTCTATACGCTTTCGTGGAATGATACCGACCCTTTGCCGCTGTCCTTTCGCTCCGCACCCACCACTACACAGCAGATTTGACATGACCGCCATCGACACTGTCCTGCAAGAACTGCGGACCACAGCAGTTCATCGGATTTCCAAGTATGATTGCTGCAACTGGCACATTATGCCGCAAACTCACGATGGATTTGACTGCGATTTTGATGCAGCTGATTACTATAGACTTCGGGGTGACCCACCAGTCGCAAAGTTCGGTGATCCCTGGCCTTTGGCGCACATTGAAGGTCTTCGAGCACTCGCACTTTGTCTTAAAGCCCTCAATGACTTAGCTTTTATTGAAATCACCGAACACGTTGGCGAAATACCCATCATGGCCACCGACACACAAGAGCTTAGCGACAGACTGCTGAGACGCCTAACCCCTCCGCTCAAGGGGATCTCTAAAGGCCTGACGGATCTGGGTCACCACCTTGAGAAATCCACAAGCCGACACGGCACGCTGATGCTTCATCAGGACGCAGCCAATCACCGTGAAATAATCCACATTAAAGATATCGAAAGATAGTCGAAGCATTGGAGAGGCAAAGTCCTCATCTCCAGTCTTCAAAAGATAGAAAGACCAATCCCATGGCTCCAAAACCAGAAACCATCCGTGCACGCATGACAAGACGTGTCGAAACTGCCCTAAAAACGCACCGTGTCGCTGAAGCTCATTTCGATCCGGAAACTGGCGCAGGTGTCATCATGGCACAGAACAAGGACAAGAAACTTGTCGCCTTGTTCTTTGACCCGGCAGTGACCCGTCATTTTGATGAAGTGGAGATCAGTGCACATGAGCGCATTAATCTGGGCGCAGTGCTCAAGCAACGCCTTGCCGACCAAAAGGCAAAGCTTATGAAGCCTCACGATTTCAAACCGGGTGACATCTTCCATCATTCATATGGTGCAGGATCTCGCTACAACAGCTTCTATCGCGTCATAGGTATCCCTGCGCCCACGCAGATCGAAGCAGTCCCCCTTCCTCTGAAGGTTCTATCAGGTACAATCACTTCTGGCTCTGTCGTTCCAGATATTGACGCACAGGAGACCTCCTCACAAAAGGAGTCAGTCACTTTTGACATTCTGATGCAGGATCGCGGGCCCTCTTTGCGCACCAAGGGTGATGATTGGAAGACAACATTTGGCACACGATGGGATGGAAAACCCAAGTACAACTATGAAGACTAAAATCAAACTATTTGGGGGATGAGCGCCTTCTGGTAATATGGTTGAGATCAGACAGTCCCGCCCCTGCCTTTTTATTGAAGCAGGGGCAGGCCTGTCTGACCACTATGAAGGATTTTCAAATGATCACTCACGCTCAAGCACGCAGTATGGCGGAAATGAACTGGGGACGCGGCGGCACCTCTTCCTCCAGGACCAACCGGAAAGGTGCTTTCTATTTCTCCTGCTCAAGCCATGGTGGCTTTGTGATCGACGGCCGCGCACTGACAGACGCCGAGCGCAGTTTGATGAAAGAATACATCACACCCGAGGCTGGCACCGAAGTTGTCCGACAAGATGGCAGTGTAAGGCGTTTTCGCAGCCCCATGAGCCTACAGTCACTGAAATATTATCCAAACTCTGAAACCTTGCGTGACGTTGAAATCTTCTTTGCTGAAGAAGATTGCGATTGGGCTATCCCTGCGGTGATCGCCGGCATCATGGTCGATCGTATGACACTTGATGCTGCAGTTGAGACCTTCAAACGGTGGCGCGGAGTTTCAAACCATGAGGTCACACAGATTCTCGCAAAGAGAAGCGAAACATGCTGACCCAAGGACGCGCCAAGTCAATGGCCAGCTCGCTCTCGGGGTACCCAAAATCAACACGCAGCACCCGAACCGGCACTTTCTTTTTTGATGTGAATAAACAGGCTGGATCGGCAACCCTGGTTGCCGATACCCGCGCCTTATCAAATGAAGAAAACGTGGAACTTCGTAAAGTATTTAAATCCCTAACTGGCTCCGAAGTCATTGATGTCACGTCAGGAGAGGTGCTGGCGTTTTCATCGCCATACAGTCATCAGCGGCCCAGGACAGGATCACGACCATCATTTCAAACCCGTGAAAAATCTATCCATATCTACCACCTGCATAGCATGTGGGATTGGACAGTTCCTGCCGTTCTATTTGACATACGACCGAAGGTTTTCACCAGAGAGTTCGCTCTGCAAATATACTGCGAACATGTCGCAAAGTCGCAACACGAAAGGCTGCGCGCCCACAACATCGTTCATCAGGCCTCAACATAGCCACGCTTCAGCTTTGATTGCGTGAGCCTGGAGGCCATGAGCGCCAAAGACTGACCAGAGCCGCTTGCAGCAATCCTCTCGCGCCCCAGGCGACCGATCCTGCCCCACCTGACCACCAAAGAGCGATCTCCGAAGAGGTTATCTTCCAGAGATATCTCATAGTAGCGAAAACAATTGTCTTCCCTGTCGATTTTTTCCAGATGAATCCCTGCCATGCCGCAGCCTCCGGCCCCGCCAAATGAATATGAAGTTGTACTTGATCTTCACGATTCTAACCGGTTGCGAATCATCCTGTCCAGATCTTTCGTCTTAGAGAAGTCAATCCCAACATTGCTCTTCGACAGACTTGTTGCCAAAACCTTGCCCTGCGCCTCTCATAAGCCCGAGGATAGAAATGACACTCTCAATCTTAGACCTTCATGTTTACGCCTCCGCTCAGGACTTGCCGCAAGATTTGGCAGCCTATGTCGTGTCTGTCCCGGGCAGCCCTTTGAGCGTGTTCAAACATCCCCTATGGACAGATATCTTTCCAATGGCACTGCCTCATCCCATTGAAGAAGTCCTGCAGCGAAAACAGGAAGACGCCGACGAAAAGCTTGATCGAAACGATCACTCGGGGTTTGTCTTTCTCCATGAGCGCCCCTTTCGTATGGATGTACTCGATCACCTTTGGTCATCAGGTACCTTTGATCATGATCCCAAAACCTACTGGAAGCTCGCTCGAAAGGTTTGGATAGACTCAGAACAGGACGAAAGCGATGATCGCTGGACTCGCCTCCTCGAGGTGCCGCTGCCAGAAAGGCATGCAATGACCACCAAAGAGGAATGGTCAGCCCTGTATCGTCATCCGGAACAGCTCACGCTTTATCGCGGAGTTCATGGAGTAGATGCAGAAGACGCAGAGAGCTCGACATACGGAGGATGGAGCTGGACACTGTCGGAAGAAACCGCTCGCTTCTTTGCACAGCGCCTCCGGTCAAAGGGTATGCAAGGTTTTGTCGCCAAGGCGCATGCGCCACGATCAAGAGTGATCGCACATTTTCTATCGCGCGGTGAATCCGAGATTGTTATTGGGACCGAGGATATCGATCACAGATCACTCACCATAAGCTCCATTTAGAGTATTGGTGAAATACATTTTGCGCACACTTACCCCCGCGGGGAGGCAATGTACGCAAATTGTTTGATAATACCGAGGTAAAGATGTCAGAGATTAAAATTCTTTCAACAACTTCTTCATGCTATCCAGAAGAGGTGCGCAGCGTCGCTCGAGATACCTTGTGTGACTTCGGAAAGGGAGGAGCTTTCGCAATTGGAAGCCGGATCATCTGCGATCGTTCGGACGACAATAGACCCTATATTGGGCAAAATACGCTTATTTATCGAGATCTGAAAGATGACATCCAAGTAGATGATATCGAGAACATGGCAATTCCAGAAAAAATGAAATTCGGCGGCCCGTCCTTTGTGATGCTCAGCACATATGAGGTCACAGACGTCGCTTTGGCGTCATACACTGAAATGATGGGAGGGGAAGATCCAGAACCCGGAACGCTTCTTGCATTTCAAGATGGTCTTTTGATTATGTCAATTGATCCCGTACGAAAAATCATGTCTGCAATCGAAGACGGGGCGACCCTGCAAGAAAGTGCCGAAAAAGCTTTTCGTATCGTAATACCAAATGATCTTTCTGCACATCGTCGCATACTATTTCTACAAGAAGTATGCGCTTTTGCGCGTATGATCCTAACGATAGATACCCCATACAATAACAAGCGCAGGGACTCACTCTTCAAAGATATTGTTGTTTACGCAAAATGATAATTCTCAATCTTTAAAATATTTAAGACCAGAATATCTTCTTTGTACCAAGAAGATAAACTCAACTACTTAAAGCTGGCCAAGAGATTCACTACGTCGCAACAGACCCGTCCATTGTATCGGCTCTCAAAACTATCGACCCCGTACGCATTCGTCCTTTTAAAAATAACGAAACCATCAAGATCGGACAGATTGTTCTGCAGGCATTTGGCGTCAAAACACGCTTGCGTATCGTCAATAAGATTACAGGCGATAGCTGCCAATTAAAAAACGCCCAAGGTGTCGTTGATGGGTGGTTTCTAAAATCGACAATCATCGGTGTGGTTCGAGATACCGCTACCGTATAGGTGAAATCAAACGCACATCCTTAAAAACGCTAAGGAAAACACAATGCCCCGTTCTGCTACGCCCTTCCCCAGCTTCCAAGATCTCCTGTCGCTGGTGCCTGCGCAGGACGGGTCAATCCCTGACTGGTCTGCCCTATGGCCTGTATGGGATCACCTGAGCGCCCTTGATCACTGCCCGCAGGACGCCGCCTTCCATGCTGAGGGAGATGCAGGAACACACACACGCATGGTGGTTGAAGCTCTTGTTGCGGATCCACTCTGGCAACAGCTGCCCGTCGCGCGAGCTGCAGGTCTTTTTTGGGCTGCTGTACTGCATGATATCGGTAAACCAGGGGTGACCAAAACCGAAGATGGTCGCATCACCTCACGAGGGCATTCAAGTCTTGGTGCGCGTATCGCGCGCCTTTTGCTGTGGCAAGCTGATGCTCCTTTCGCCTGGCGTGAAGAGATATGCGGCCTTATCGGTGCCCATCAATCTCCTTTCTGGATGATTGAAAGGCAAGAACCTGAACGGCTGGCTGCCGAGTTATCTTGGATCTGCAATACCGCTGATCTGTGCCTACATGCGCGCGCAGATGCACGCGGTCGCGTTTGTGAAGATCAAGACAACTTGCTGCAAGCGGTAGATCTTGCCGCCCTGCAGTTTAGCGAAATAGGCGCATTGGGATCCAAATACCCATTCCAAAACGATGAAAGCAGGATTGCAGCTTTTACACGACCAGACCGATCCTTAACCCATGTTGCTCACGAAGACTTCTCCTGCACCGCAACGCTGATGTGCGGTCTACCTGGCGCCGGAAAAGACAGTTGGATTGATCAATACAGTAAAGATCGTCCAGTGATCTCGCTTGACGACATGCGCAAGTCCGCCGGAATCTCTCATTCAGACAACCAAGGCAGGATCATTCAGGCGGCACGAGAGGCCGCGCGCCAGAACCTTCGTAAAGGACAGGACTTCATCTGGAACGCGACCAACCTTACCAGATCAACGAGAACCGCTCTTTTGGGCTTGTTTCGCGACTACGGTGCCAGAACTGAAATCGTCTACGTCGAAGTTCCACCAGCGATGCTTTTTGAACAAAATGCTGGACGCGAGGACGCCATCCCACGTCGAGCCCTCGAGAACTATATTGAAAAACTTGAAGTTCCGACCCGGATTGAAGCACATGGACTTCTATGCCATTTGAGGTGAAGTGAATGACCGACCTACCAGGAAACTACATCAAGGCCTTCGCCGAACTTGCAGAGGCAACCGCTCCAAAATGCGGCTCTTGTTTTGCAGCATATGCCTGCTGCACCCCGGAGCAATGCGAAGACACGGCAGCTTTCGTTCAAGAAACCTTTGGTGTGACACTTGAGCGCCAAAGCGGCCGACTGCCTTTCCTCGGCAGCAAAGGTTGCACCGTCGCACCCCACCTGAGACCGATTTGCTCTGTGCATGTCTGCGAAAAGCACCTCGAAGATTCCGCCTTTGCAGATCACTACTTCGAGCTCAGGGAGCGTGCCTCTGACGCCTTAGAAGACATTATGTCCAACTCAGGTAAGTAATCTGAGCAGCCCCCAATCATCTTAAAGTAAGAGTTTAGGGAGGCGATATAAGTTATTGTTTGTAATATATTTCCTCTTGATCCCATGGCGCGTCTTTCTGAAGAGACGCGCCCCGTGTTCACGACGATATATAAGGATGGATCATGCCCCGCATCAAAAGTATTACCCCGATTGAAAATTCTGGTCTCGAAACAGCTACTTCTGAAGCAATCTTTGAGCAAATTTCGCGTTTTGCGGGCTATGGTTTTAATAAATCCCACGCTGCGGCCTATGCGGCCATCAGCTTCCAGACCGCATATCTTAAGGCCCATCATCCAGAAGCCTTCTTTGCGGCAGCGATGAATCTGCATCTGGATGAAGTGAAAGATATCGCGACCTTCGCCTGCGAACTTAAAACACGCAACATTCCGCTGTGGCAGCCCTCGATCAACCAATCCCGGGCCAAGTTTCAACCCTTGAAGCTGAAGAAGCGGTGGCAGGGTCATGACTTTGGGGTCTCCTACGCCCTGTCCGCCATCCGAGGTGTTGGCACATCGGCCGCAGAGGCGATTGAAGTCAACCGCAAGGAAAACGGACCTTTCACAGATATCGAGAACTTTACGGAACGTATGTCTGACGCAGTAAACCGCACAGCACTTATTGCGCTCGCCAAAGCCGGCGCCTTTGATTGCTTTGGTGTGAGCCGCGCCCAGGCATTGGGTGAAGTTGAAGGCCATCGGACCCGTGGCAGCACACAGCAGATGAGCATGTTTGATGCCATGGATGCCGCTCCTGTCATCCAGATCGCAGACCTTTCGCGAGACGACGTTCTTGATCAAGAGTTTGATGTTTTGGGCCACTATATGAGTGCCCATCCGCTCGATGATATGACGCCCCGCTTAATGGAAGAAAACCTCTACTTCTCAAACTTTGTCCTCAAAGATACCACGCGAAATATGCGCAAAGCATCCATGCCGGCTGTGGTGACCGATACAGACGTTCGTCGAACCAATGCCGGTGATTTGATGGCCATTCTTACGCTCTCCGATCCCGAGGGGACCTATGAGGCTCTATGCTTTGAGGAAACCTGGAAGGAAATCCGCAGCATGGTGCGCAAGAAAACCAGGTTGGTCTTTGACATGGGTGTCAGCATCCGCGGAGAAGAGCGGCGCTTGATCGTTGAAGGGGCTTCCTCCATCGGTGCAGAGCTTGCTGCAGCCGCCTAAGTGAAGTGCATGCGCCATACGCCTGGCGCATGCTTTCATACTGCAAAGGATAGACTCCCATGACAGAAAACGCGTTGGCAGATGAGTGCAGAAATCGCCTAACAAGCATCATAGGTGCCGTTGGCACTTTACATGCCGGACGCGATATTAATCGCATTCGGGCCAAAGTTACAGCAACTCCCCAGATTGGTATCCCCGTCATCAGCGTAGAGATCCTACGGCATCCCCCTGCTTCATCTGGTTACCAAAATACCTGCTATTGGGGTCGCGCCGGTCAGGACATACAGTCAGATATCGAGATGGCCTTTTTTAGCGGGACCTTTTCCCGGCCCAGCCTAAAGCGCCAGGGTTTATTTAAAGACTCTCGATCCGCCATTGAGGCCAATGAGGTGCAACCCTCAGTGCTCTCATCTCATGCCCGCATCCAAGCCATAGCGACACTAAAGGCGATTGGAGCATATCTCCCATACTGATCGGAAGACTCATGTCCTTTCAAGAAATTGAATACTATCTGAGCCTGGCCCAGAGGTTCCTGCTGGATAATCCTCTTCTTGTTGCAGCCGCAGGCCTTGCTGCCTGGTTGCTGACCTCTCTCGCATTGGTCATGATCCGTCACCGGGACACGAAAATCCCATTTTTGGCAGAGTTTTTTGATGTGGATGTCGACCGAATTGTGGCGCTGCCACCGGCAACCGCGCTGTGGACAGATTACCACCGGATGAACTCGGAGGCAGTCTCTGACGTGCATTTCCCTCAAGGGGCTGCAACCTTGCAAGGCAGCTACCTCATTCACGCAGAAGGCGGCATGACCCTGGTAGCAGTACATAATTTTGAAAATCACAACATATACCGCGACCCCGAAGAGCCCGATCTTGCCGACTTCATTGAACCCAGTATCGGGCAGCACCACCGTTTAGAAGCGCATCGAATCCCTGTCGAGATTGAAGAAGACACAGCTCGTCGCGCCAATATTGTTGAATTCTTGTTAAAAGCAAAATTTGGCTATCCTGGGAAAGTCAGGGCCATCAATCTTCTAAGGGATAAAGACGATATCGCCCCAGATCCAGATCTGATTTCCCTAAGGTCAGGCGAGGAACTTCATAGATTCACATTTGATCATCAAGACGCAGCACGTCGGGCTCTTTATTTTGACGAAAACCCTGTTGAAGCGAAAATATGGCCCAAAATTTCGAGATGGGTCAGCACGTATCCCGGCAGGCAAGCCTCCCGCTTCAAAATCTTGCTAAGATTTGGCCTGCTGTTTCTAACTGTAGGTATTCTTGCCTCAGGTCATTCGACTTTGACGCCTAACCTACTGTCTGCAGCGATAGATGCTCTCACCGGTTAACAGGGCATTCATCACGGGACGTATTGATCGGGATCGTACTTATAACTGATGGCGAAGCTGTAAAACGATTTTGAGGCATCAAAAAAAAGACCACGGCGGGATATGTATACCTCTGCAATGATCAATCTCTCATCATCTCGGACTGTCATATCATAGCCATTAACCGTGACCAAAGACGCACCCACACTGACCCGGCTCAGCAGACTTGGATCCGTCCCGTAGCTGCCTTGCCAGTCAACCGTAAGACCTGCGCCACGGTGATCGAACTCGACAGCAGTAAAATACATCTGAAACTCTTCTTCAGGATCAGCTTTCGCCGTCTCAAGTATTTTTTGGCCAAGAATATCGAAATCATCTTGGGTGGGAGAACTCGTATCTGAATCCAAAACCCACGCGAGATCAGCTCCACCACGGGCTCCCCTTGAATCTCGATCAAAATCAAGAGTCTTAGCTCCAACGACAGCGCTTCCGACAAAGATACCGGTCAGAATAATAAGCGCCGCAACCAGCTCTATATATACAGACCCTTTTTGCGAACGCTTTAAGCGGAGCACGGTTTGTTCAATATATCTAAACATCAGCGAAGTCTCACATATGATGAGGCCTCATGCGTCATCTTCGGTCCGAAAACGATACGCGGCACCGGCGTCAAACGTGGCCAATGACAAGCTAAGGTCACTTTGGCAATCGTTGCCCCATCATCTGCCGGGCCACCTTGGGCTTCACGGCCTGAGCCATTTTTTAGTGAGGCTGTATTGTTGTGCAAGATAATATCCATAGGCTGCAGACAGTCTCTGAAACCTCTGAGCATTACCCCATTGGCAGCATCCTGCGCGACCTCAGGAGAGCGTGTTAAAGCGTAGGTCACTGCAGCCTCTCCGGCAGCACGCTCGGCTTGCTGACGGAGAAAGACTTCGACCCCAAACTCCAATGTAAGCATCAATACGAAAATCAAAATGATTGACGAGAAAGCAAACTCCGTTACCGCAGCTCCTTTTCTTGCCCTGATGAATTGACGCACAAATACCATCAGCCAAACTTCTTCATGATTTCGAGTGCAGCCGGAGCAATAACGGCCGCGAAGATCGAAGGAAGAATGAACATGAACATCGGCAGCTGCATCATTGTTGGGATTTTCTGAGCTTTCTTCTCAATTTCACTCATAACTTCCTTACGGGCTTCACGCGCAAGATTTCGCAATGATGGCGCGATCGCATTGCCTCGATTTTCAGCCTGAACAACAATAGCTACGAAGGTCCGTGCCACTTGGGTGTTCATTCTCGTCGCAAACTCGCGCAAAGTCTTTTCGCGATCTACCGTTGTTTCCAAGTCTCTGCGCAGGTACATGATTTCTGCGGCTGCCGTCGGGAAGCTTACCTTCAAAGCTACCGAAGCACGCGCCAATGACACATCGAACGACTGTCCGGCTTGCAAATAGATAGTCAAGAGATCAAGCATAACCGGAAGTTCTGTATAGATTTTTGCCCGACGAGCAGCCACGCGCTTATCGAGAGAAACATCAACGATAATCCCGCCAACCAAAATACCGATCAAAGAGACACCCACTTGGAGTATTCCCGATAGACCCAGAATATATCCTGCCATAAACCAAAGAACCACAGGGGCAATCAGCATCCCCATGCCCCTTTGCAAGATATAACGTGAAAGCGCTTTATTGTCCCTCTCACCTGCTTGAATGAGCTTATATTTGGTTTCTTCCTTATTGAAGTTCACAAGTTTCAAGAGCAGCTCTGAAATCTTCATCAACGACTGAGTAGTCGTACTTCCTTCTTCCTCTTTCGGACGAAGTCGGTCTGCAATTTCTTGCTGCGAGAGGCTTGTTGACCGTTTGCGCGCACCGCTTAGGATACCCCGCGCAATGCGGTCTTGAGTAATCCTTCTCTGCCTTTGTTGGTTTGAGACTGCGTAGAGGCCAATCGTCACGACAAACAGAATTACTGGACCAAAGATTGCGTAGTCAAAGATGACATCAATCGGAAATCCGTTGAGAGCAAGCCATTGAAAGAAGTGTTCTACTGTCGGCATTTCACTCTCCTTAGACCGTAATCTTAGCGATACGCATCGCTAACCAAGCTCCGAATACAGCACCGGCAATTGTTGCAAGAAAGAGCGCCGCGCCCAGAGCGCCAGCATCCCACATAGCAGAGAAATACTCCGGCTCTACACTGCGCAAATACATCGTCAGCAAGATCGGAAGCGATCCCAACAGCATGGCGTTAAAACGACCCTCGCCCGTCATCGTTGCGATCTTTCTTTGCAGGTCCATGCGGGACCTGGCGATATCGACAACTTCCCTAAGAACATCACCGATTGTACCACCGGTTTTTGACTGAGCTGTGAGAGAGGCTGCAAAAATATCGAACTCTGCGAGATTCACTCTGTCAGACGCCAAGTTGATGGCCTCTACGAAATCATACCCCAAATCGATCAAGTCTTTAATGGCTGACAGGTTCTCTTTCAGAGGTGTTTCAGTTTCACGTATGGCTTCAGCTACGGCTTCATCCGGCGATGTACCCACCGATACGGCACGCTGCACAGATTCAATGAAAATGATCAACTGGTTCATCATTTTCATTTTCCGACTCTCAATTTTCATACCAAGTAGCGAGACCCGCGTCAGAAAATACATTGCTGGATAGACAGCCAGGATTTGTGCCCACATCGGGTAGATCGGCATATTCAGCACCAGCAAGGCAACGCCAGTGGCCATGGCTAAAGCAAACAGAAACAGCAAAGGCGGGAACGGAGGAAGCCCGGCGCGTCGCATATCCCGTTTGATTGCCCACCAGTTTAAGATCTCAAAGGGTCTTTTTTGATCGCGGCCTACATCGTTCATCGCCCGGGCTTCTGTATCGAGGATGATAGACATCGCGCGCTTTTGAGCGCCCTCAGTTTTGTCGATAATCAACTTTACATATCGATCACGCTTTTGACCTTTGAAAAAGGCAACAAGAAACAAGGAAACAGCAGTCAGAACAACAACCGCCGTGCCGACTGTTAGTGCTGTTGCAATATCCAGCTCAAAGTTTTCCATAAGATCGCTTCCTGTTTCAGTTAGATAGGAAATGGTGACAGAAAGTGATTTGAAAAAACGCCCCAATCCAATGGATCGCTTTCAAACTTACACCTTGCAAAAATAGTTCTTCATTAAGCTTTTTCTTGCGGTGCATTAGAGGAAAGAATGGCATTTACCGCATCATCATAGTGCCCATACTCTTTCAACTTTGCTGCCGCTCGAAGGTTTACCCGGTTTGCCACATACTCGCCTGCATTAAATGCATTGCCTTCTGATCTCTGATAAAAGAAAACATCTTGCAAAGCGATTGTGTCGCCTTCGAGACCTGTGATTTCCGTGATGTTGGTGACGCGTCTTTTGCCGTCTGCGCCACGGGCCGCGTGGATAATGAAATCCACCGCGCTCACGATTTGAGACCGGATTACCTTCGTCGGCAGCTCCACCCCACCCATGAGAATCATATTCTCCAAACGAGACGTCGTGTCCCGCGGGTTGTTCGAGTGCAGGGTGCCCATGGAGCCGTCATGACCTGTGCTCATCGCCTGCAGCAAATCGAAAGCCTCTTCACGTCGCACCTCCCCCAAAATGATACGATCTGGTCGCATCCGCAGAGAGTTCGCAACCAGATCTCGCTGCGTAACTGGCGTTGATCCAGATTCAGCCGTGCCTGGCTTTGTTTCAAGGCGCACCAAGTTGCCAACATCAATTTTGAGTTCGGCGGAATCCTCAATTGTAACCACGCGTTCAGTTGGTCGAATGAACTCACCCAGCGTATTCAGCAGAGTTGTTTTACCAGACGAGGTACCTCCAGAAACAAGAACATTACATCGAGATGCAGCAATGCATCTGATAAAGGTCGCCATTTCAGCACTCAATGCACCAAATCTCTGCAAATCACCCAGTTGCAATGTGTCTTTGGGGAACTTACGGATCGAAATTGATGTTCCATCCAAGGAAATGGGTGGAATGACGATATTTACCCGGCTGCCATCCAGAAGGCGCGCATCGACATAGGGTCTTTGCTCATCGAGGGTTCGGCCGACCTGCCGGGCAATCCTTTTTGCAACAGTTTGCAGGTGATTTTCGTCCCGAAACTTCACCGGGGAAAGAAATGTTTTACCGGCCTGTTCAATGTAGATTTTATCCGGTCCATTGACCATAATTTCAGTAACACTCTCATCGGACAAAAGCTCTTCCAGCGGCCCATTTCCGACCATGTCATCGATGATTGTCGAAGCCACGAGACGTTGCTCTGCCCCGTTCATCTCAATCTTCTCAGCCTCTCCGGCATCATTCACCAGACTCTCGATCTGGCTCATCAAGAGGTCGCGCTCAATTTCACCCAAAACCGAAGCATCGATCCGAGCAAGAACATATTCTCGAATTCTGTTTAGAATCGAAGTTTCAACCGTAATTGCCTTAGGGTGCTGCTCGTCTCTTTTCTTTTTGCGCTTTTGACCTGTCTGAATTTTGATGATCTCTGCGCGCGCCTCTTCAGGTGTCAGCTCGCGCTGTTCTCTATCTTCCTTGTCGGTACGTCCAGTGAACTTCATGCTGTGTCCTTCAGATCAGCGGCCCTTGAGGCCTTTTTTCTTTGCCGGGAACTTTGATCCAGACTTTTTGACCGACGCAGCTTTTCGGCCGCCATTCTTACCATCAACCGCAGGCACATCACCCGGCAACGTCTTGAGAATTTTATCCATCGCTTTGCGAATTTTGCCTGTCATATCGACATATGTTTTCTGCTCGAAAAACATTCTGCCTGCAGAGGGCGCATCATAAGGAATAGGAAAGGTTTCAACATCCCCAGCCTCTTTGAATGAGGCCTTTTCAATGTCATTCGCTTTGAACTCGCCTTGACGGTTAATCACGCCAAAAATGGGGTTTCGCGCTGGAGCACTATCAATCTCTTTGACGAGAACAGAAAAGCCAAGAAGGCCTGACGCAGATGGCGGTGCCACCACATAGCAATGTCCCTGAACAGCCATCATGTCTGGCTCTGGATTGGGGCGCCATGGAACATCAATAACGACCATGTCGAAGTTTTGTTGTGCCCGGCTGATAAGAACAGGGATTGATTCTGGATCGGGATCGGGATCCGAAGAACGGCGGCGTGCAGAAAGATAAAACAGGTTTTTATCAGCCACGTCGATCGCACGCTCGAGAAACAAAGCATCAATACGATTGGGGTTCGCCAATGCTTCCATCAACCCAAGCGTCTCTCTCGCGCCGCGCTCAGCATTGAACATGAAAGACCCGGGCCCTGTAGCCAGGTCGAGGTCAAGATAGAGTGTCCGGCGCCCTTCACGGGCAAACTTGCGCGCAAATGTAGTCGCAAGAGATGTACCGCCAGCTCCCCCACATGCCGAGAAAACATAAACAGCCTTGCGCGGATCAATACCTGTGCGTCGAAGAGATGTCTGTCGAATATCTTCGAAGACTTCTTCGATTTCATCGCCCGTTGGAATTCCAGCGAAAACCTCTCTCACGCCTTCATTCTTCAGGCTGCGATAGACCGGAATATCGTTTGGAACATCGAAAAGAACAGTTTCAGCCTCCCCTTCAGGTAAGCGCTCACCATACCCCTGAAGGATTTCCATGGGCTCAATACCCTCTGGAATCTGAATCATGAGGATTTCAGGCAAAATCGTCCAATCCTCAACGATGGCATAAAGCTCCTCAAGCGTGCCACAGTTATGGGTGAATGAAATATCAGATCGTTCGGCAGCTTCAGATGCCTCCACGATAAAGGGCGAATCCTCGTTCTCGAGGGTCAAGACAGCAACGCTAAGGCGAGACATAAAGTTTTACTCCTGGGAAAATGGCGGGCCTTATAGGCCCTGCCGTTATTTACTCTTTAGGCGCTTCATCGAAGCCAAGAGACTGCGCCGCTTCTTCAGCACTCGAGGCAAGATTTCGCGCTTGTTCTCGAATGTAGAAGGCAAGATTGTTTGAAATATCCAGCTTGATCGTGACAGCAGGGATTTCGTTATCCTGCCATGCAGCGATCGTTGCGAAGCTGGCATAACCATTGGCACGCAGACGCTCTTCAAGATCAAAGCTTACGCCATCCATCACAGCCAAAGGATCTTGATCCATCGTGCTTCCGTCGCCGCTTTGACCGGCAGCTGGGGTCATCGCCTCTGTGATTTCTTTCAGATCATCTGATGCTGTGCGTGAAATCTGACACTTCCCTGCCAGGCAAGCAGCGCCGTTGCCCAGAAGATCAACCATGCTCTCCCCCTCACGGACGGAAAATGCTACGCGGCCCTGACCTTGAGCTGCATCGAAACGCTTCTTCACGGTCGGATCCATGACCACCCACAGATACTCAGTGGAGCCTTTGGCGTCCTCCTCGAGAGGCACTTCAGTGGGCGCACCAATGGTTAGAGATTCATTCACCTCTACAGAGTTAGGTGTCTTTTGTTCGACAGAAGTATCTTCTGCGCGACGGACTTTAACGCCCTGGTCCAGTCGTGTCAGAGTAATTTGACCAAATGCGCCCCCCGAGCGATTTTCCTCGACCCAGATGTCAACAGTTTCATCCTCTTGAAGAACCCGGGTGCCGATGAATGTGGACTTATCCATAAACATCGCCCGCTCAGGATAGGCCTTCATATAGGAGATCAGCTCTGCCAATGTGCGCGGCAAGTCACTTGGATCCCGCTGATCTTCCATTTGCTCTGAAGAAAGGAAGTCCGCAACGATGGTTTCGCCTTCTGCCAGCGCATCTGAAAGTACATACTTCCCCGCCGAACCAATGAATACATCAGCAGCACCACGTGTCTGAAAGGCAATTGCACCTGAGGGCAGATCTTTAGGGTCAATCGAGGCAACCTCAAGGCCGCTGATAGACAGGCGCTCCGAACGCGAGAAGTCTCGCGAGGTCCGGATCACAAAGATGTCTGTTCGACCGCCTGCCGCATCATCAATTGTAAGGATCTGGCCTGCAAAAATAGATTTACGCGCTGCCAGATCATAAGCCTTGCCAATGTACAGAGATGCAGCCTCTTCAGTATCGAAAATAATAGCGCCTCCAGGAGGAGGTGAATTCAGCGCTGTCGCCTGGGTGTTGGTCAATGTTAGGCTGTCACCCTCTGCAATGTTACCTCTGGCACGCAATACGATAACGTTAGAGCTCTCACCCAGCATAGAGGAGTTGAGGAAGCGACCCTTGTCCACGTTGCGAGAAATAGTCTGTGCGGACAGTGCGCGCTCAACTTCTTCTTCGGTGGTGCCTTCTGGGAAGGTGATCATGCCAGGCTCAACGCGGGTGATCGCGATCTCTTTGACTTCGATAAAAGTCTTTCTTACTTTTTGCCCCTCAATGAGCGGACGTTTGGATTCAACCGCAGCTACTGTGGGTCGAATGATTTGCTGTAGTGTTCCCTGCGCGTATAGCCAGTAGCCTAAAACGCAAAGTACGACGAGAGCGAGGATGGGTAGAATTCGTGCGAGCATCAGTTAAAACCTTGAAGCTTGAGGGCAAAGCAAATGACAGCAGCAATGCCAATGGCAGGTGCAAAGGGGAACTCTTTGACTTGAGACATCTTGGTCAAAACTTCACTCTCCTTGCCTGATCGGATTGCATACTTTGAGGAAATACGCCCCAGAATGACCGCAACCGAAAAAATACCGCCAATAAGGAAGGACAAGAAAAAGAAATCCATTGCCAGGGGCCAGCCGAAGAACAGGGAGGCGCCCGTCATCAGTTTCACATCACCCCCACCAAAACCCAAACCCAAGGTAAAACTCAACAGCAATGGAATGAATACCACGACCATCATTGCCATATCGAGGAGTATCCGAATGGGGTACTCAATACCGCCAAACAACGGCATAACAGCCCCCTCAAGGCCTTCTACGCCATACATCCAGGCCATGATGTCCATCACAACACCATCCGTCACAAGGCGTGGAATATCGGAGCCAAAAATCATCGCGAACCACCAGATGGGACCCGACAGGAACACAGCGAGGCTGAGCGAGTTAGGGATGCGCTTTGAAATCGTATCAACAGATACCGCTGTCACGATGCCTGTAAAGCAAAGGGCTGCTGCAAATGCTGCCAACGTATCTGCCAGGCTCCACTTCATCGCATAGACTGTCATGGCTACCATGATCGGCAAGATAACCGTTAGGCGAGCGGCGGCATCAAAATGCGCGTGAATACTGCGAGCTTCTGTCTTCTTCATTTCCTGATCCAAGTCCTTCGAGGGCGTCAGATAGGAAATCGGGCTAAACGTGCGCCAACGGAAACAAGAAAATCACATTTTAGAAAACAGCGGCGAAACGGTACTCTGAGAGAGGTTCACTTGGATAATATACTCTCCAGAGTATCACTATCCACCTTCATTCGAAACTGAACAAAAGCGCCCTTGTCAGTGTACCCTTGAGCACTGAAATCTTTGTCATGATAGCCCTGAAAATTGTATCCAGCAGAAATCCACCCATTCTGGAACGGCGTAAACCCAACAGATGCACCCAGTGAATTTCGAACTGCATTGGTTTTTAGGGAGTGCATCGCAGTCCCGTGAATACCAATATCCATCCATTCTTTTACATCAAGCCGATATTCAGCACCGATCAGATTCAGTACATCGTCATATTTCGTGCCGTCAAAATCGAAACTACTGTACTTGATGCCATGGCGTAAGTTTAGTTCATTGCCGTCTTCAGTCTCACGCGAAAGATAAACTGAACTCAAAATAGTTGTACGAGGCGTGTCATTTTCACTCTCTTTGCGAGCCTCAAAAAGTTGAATGGCGGTTGTTCTACTATCCTTGGGTCGATAAGCAACGCTGGCCTTTACCTTATGATCAACCTCATCCACTGATCCTTCCTCGCCTACATAAAATGAGGCATTCGCACCAAAGCTCGCGGCCTCATTAAAATCTCCATCAGCTTTTACTGCCAATCTCGTACTATCATTCAGGTCGCCCAATCTGTGCTCGATGCCCGCGCCAAAGTTCCAGCTTTCTACCGAACGATTGAAGCCCAAGCGAAAAGTTGTGTACCCTTCTGAAATGCGTGGATTTGAGAGACCTGCAAGGTCGACAGGGCCCTTATCATCTCCACTTATGGCGGATTGACCTTCAACACCGGCATTCATTTTCCAGGCTTCATTTATCTTGATATCTTGAGAAATACCCGCGTATCCAATTACGATAGGATCTCCTTCGGATGCCGCATGCAAAGTTCCAATATTTATATTCGATCCCTTCCAACCATTGATCTCTGCGCCAATGGAGAAAATATTCGCAGCGGTATCTGAAGTAAAAGCAGATTCATTAGTGGCTTTGACATTGATGTTCTCGGTCAGTTTGTAGCGTGCTTCAACGACGCCAATATCGGGATCAGAGAAACCTTCAGTCGACCATGCAGTTAACTCTTGAGATACACCAAGGGACAGCCTTTCATCAGATGAACTCCATTGAGAGGTACCAACAAATTTCAAAGCTTGAGAAGACACTTGATCCACGCGGTCTTCATGAATAATTTGGATACCTGCTCCACGCAAAGATGCACCTTCCTCACGAAGCAAAACGGCCTCTGCACGAGCAGTCTGATCATCATTACTGAGGTTTTTCTCATAAGTTGCATCGGTGCGCAGACGATGGCGACGCTTGCTTTCCTTATCACTGCCCGTGTCTGCATCATGCTCACTTAAAACAATGTCGGAAACCGCCCCAAGGCTCACAATATGTTCATTATCATCGTTAGAAATTTGGTTATCTATGCCAAAATTCGTATCCTGACTTTTTACGTATATCTCAAAGTTTGATCCTTTAGAATTCTGGAGAAGTGTTGCCTTGAAAGAATGACCGGACGCATCGTGCGCTAAGGTATCAGATGCACCTTGATGTGAAAGTGCGACGCCGGCTTGCAACGTTTTGTCCTCGGATAAATCGATGTCGACGTCGGCACCATAGATTTTTCCAGAGCCGTCAGTGCCGTCAATATTATCTTGATGCACCCCACTGAACCCTATTGTTGCATCCTCGCTAAGGCTTACCGTCATCCTGCCTCCGACAATTATCCCCTTCTCAGAAGTAGAATCCACCTCGTATTTGATGATCAACGCATTGGAATTCCCTTGGGTATCTCTCGACATCATTGGCTCGGATAGGAACACTCTTCCAGATTTGTAATCAATGTCATAATCATCCCCACGTGTCAGCTGACGAACACTGATGATTTTATTTGGGTCAGATCTTGAGGACGTCTCAATGAACAGCTCTTCTGAAAATGAGACGATATCCCTTTCACTAAGATCAAATGGACCAGAGGTGCCATCACCTGGAAAACTGTCTTTCCTAAATGACTGAGACGTTTTAGCCGCAAAGGCTTGCAGTGAGTAATCATCATCTGTGTGCAGGATGCTTCCGCCCGTAATCTTACGAGAATAGTCAGAGGCTCCTACTGTAAGGTCTGTATTATAATCACCATAAAGGATGTCAGTCTTATCTGATTGCAACCTCAGATACAGGCTATGCCGACTTTGGGCTGCATCGCTTTGAACACTGTTATCACCATAGACAACATATTGTTTCTCAAGATCAACCGCAAAAAATTCATCTTTAGCTTCTGAGTGAGCGCTGTCGTACCGCAAGGTTGCGAGCCATTTACCGTCGATGACCCCCTCAGCGAATAACGAAGCCCTGCCAAATATTTTAATGCTTTCAGAAGATAAAATTTCACTGCTGACAAAAGTTTTCATGTGCTTTGCAACATATTCGTTCGCAGCTGTTCCCTCTGCAAGGCCTATGAGCATCCAAGGGCGATCAACCACCGAGATATAGGCGCTTGCGGATACCTTCTCATCTTCTGTATCAATCGTGAATACGACTGCACCAGATTTCCGAGGCGGCAGCATATTTAGCGTTATAAGGCCATCTTCGTCCGCAGTGGCTGTCACGCGTGCTTTCGGAGCATCGTTCACAGTTTCTCCAGCAAACATGAAAGGTGCATCAACTGATACCGTTACGATCGTACCCGGATGCAGCGGTATGTTCTCTGAGTTTGTAGGCCTTAGAACAACTTGAGGCTGGCGCCGTCCATTGGTGGTAAGATCTGAAAGATTTTCCAATACTTCGAGATTTTCAACGACGTCATTGTATCCAATGCTTACGCTTCTTTCGAATACAATTTCCCCATCTTTTGTGCGCACGACAACTTCAACGATGTTGTTGCCTGTCCTGAGTGCAGCCCCTGTCCAAATATCCACAACATAATCTTTAGAAGAACCCGTGACTGAAGGCCTCTGGTGCAATGCGGATACTTTATTGCCATTCATTACAACGGTTGTAGATTGAGAAGACTTGCGCATAACAGCCAGCTCAAGGCTTTTCGACCTGGGCAGGTAGCCACGCGTGGGATAGACAACTCCAACCTTAGATCTGCTTGTATCCATCCAGGATGCGTTGATATCATTAATATCAAAGCGGCGTGAGATCGACTTCTTTTTAGGTTCTATCGATGTGGTATCAGGCGCAGGTTTTATGTAGAAATACACCTGACTTGAAAATCCGCCCCTGGAATCGGCGAAAATGGAAGACCGCGCACCAGCACGGCGGGTATTGTTGTCGCAAAGAACTGCTTCAAAGCCCGAAGGAAGTGAAAGCTCATCGAGATGAAGGGCATGTGTTCCAGCATTAACTTCACGGAAACTGAACTGCCCGCTCTCGTCAGTCTCTACAAACTCACCGCTTTCGGTGTAAACTCGAATTGAAGAAAGATCCAACTCCCTATCGTACGCGGCCTCACATCCATTCGCAAAGACCTGACCGGTAATCATTGCCTTTGTAGATCCAAAGACATCTTCAACTTTAAGGCTGTGGTCTGCAGTATTTGATATGAAACCAGGTTCAAATGCGGTCGATGAACTTTCTAATCTGTCACCTGGGGACGCGGCCATTGAGACGAATGCAACATAGGTAATCTCGGCCCGTGATCCACTTTTGATATACACATCACTAAAAGATATCTGCAGTCCATTTTCAGAAGGCTTGCTTCGAGAAGTTCCACTCGAACCATTGATCGTAACAGAGGCAAGATCAATCTTTACGCCAACAGGCAAAACATCATGAACGTCAACCACAAGATCTCTGCTGACATTCGCCCCAACTTTGACAGTGTACTTGATTGCATCACCCACAGAGAGAGCATCAGATGAGCCTATTCTCGAAATGTCTAATAAAGATGACCCATCCATAGGTACGTCAAATCCCACATCCAGACCTGACGCCATCTCAAAGCTTTCAAGTCGCGATCCTTCTTGGAGTTTGAACGGTCCGGCATCAAGATTTTGAATAACTTCGTCAGACGTCGTGCTTGGCACAATATATCCACGAGGTGTCCGCACCTCAAACCGATAGCTACCTGATGCAACATAGGGGTATAGATATTCTCCTGGCGCAAGTTCATAGACCTTCCCAGACCCGTCCGTAATGGCTGACCCAGTCAAGATGGTTGCAGGGTATTGAGCTGAAAGATCCTCTCCATACACAATCGCCTCAACACCGGTGGAAACATCAATAAGAGTAACTTCAACCTCGTTTACAGGGGCGCCTGTTCGGCTGTCAAAAAATACACCTTTTGCATTTAAGGGGCCAACATCGACACTCGCATCAATGCGCCGACCAGCGCGCCAGGGGTCAAAGAAAATTGCTTCAATCTTTGATCCGGAGCGTGTTTGAATGCGACCATCACCGATTATCGTGTCGTCCGCGCAAGTGCAGATATATCCAGAAAAAACACCACTGTCCGGCCCGGTCTCTATGGCTTCAATGACTTCATGATCGCCGGTTTTCTCATCCTTGATATCTATAAAGACGCGTTCCACTACGGAACTGTCAAAGTTAAGTCCCGCATTCTCAAATGTGAAGTAAAGATCCACGCCAGGCATTACGCGATCTATCTCGTAAACGTCTACAGCATTAGGCAGAAATATATTAGGACCCGTTAGCCCTGGAGATGCTTTGAGTCCAGTTCTATTAGATACATCAGTCGCGTGTTTAACTTTATGAAAATAGATTGCCTCGGAATTGGGCTCCGATAGCGATTTACGAAAAATCCTAATTTTCCCAATGGTATTGAAAGGCAACACTCTAACATCGTTTTTAACGGAAAACGGATGAGGAGAGGTGCCCTCTCGCCCCCACGAGATGATCGCCTGATTGTGAATCACCGAACCAGGAAGAGTTTCCGTATCATCGTAAAGGCCTGCGTTTGAGGAACCGAGGTACACCCAAAACGATACAAGCAATGAAATAAATATCTTCAACAGAAACCATGATGTACTCAATAAGTTTTCTCGAAGATCCTTCATGTATCAATGTGCGCCTTTATTAGTATTATGCAATATGACTTAGACGTGCTGAAAATATTTTCAGCCAATCAAAAGGGTAGCCGTACTTAAGGAATAATATCGTAACAAATTATAGATATCAGAAATATTATCTATTCCTGGAGGCCACATATTTATGCGGCCTCCAGAGTGGTCCCAAACCTATCAGCCAGAGATCAGATAGGGTTTAGTCAATAGTCACACGGATCGTAAAGGAGGCACTTTGACCTTCTGGGAGTGAAGACATTTGCGCCGTTACAATATCTCCGGCGACAGCTACGGAAGTAAAATCGCCTTCCGCATGTGCCGCGTAAGTGACAGAGGATGGCAGTTTATCTTCGATCTCGAGATCCTTCGCCGAAACCGATGCACCTGTCGCATTTGTGACAGTGATCGTGTATTCAACACAGGCGCCAGGCACGGCCGCGAGATCACCTGTTGCTGCCGTTCCGGTTTCACAGTTGAAGTTCCCGTCGCGGTTTTCGCTGATAACCCTTGCGACCTTTGTTCCGGTTAGCTGTGGCGCCATGATGAGATATTTAGTGTTATCTTCCTCATAACCATCGGGCGTATCAGCCCCACCCGCGCCGTCGGCGAAGATTGTATCCACAGTATCAAGCGCATTTGTTTGAGATTGTGTAACCACCGTGCTCGAGTTGGGCTCAAGAGCAGTCGCGCCGACATTGAATAGGTTTGAGGTTCCATCGGGCGCATCACCAGGAATGCTTGCACGGATTTTTACGTAAACCATCCCATCAGCAGCCACATCAGCCAGAATGTCATTTGCGGCTGACGTTCCAAGCACGGCATCATTTGCGCTGTTTTCGCCAGGTGCAGTACCAATCAAGATTTCGTACTCTCCCTCGGCAAGGGTGCCGTCGCTATCCTTTGCAAGGGTGAACCCGGAAGGCGTCGACGTTACACCGATATCATATCCTGAAGCGTCATTACCTTCGTTCTTCAGAAGGAAGATGATAAACTCTTCATCAGAGCCTTGCTCGACTGCAGCAGTTCGACCAGCAACTTGGCTTTCCAGAACGAAATCGATTTTTCTATCGACGACAAACGCGACAGAGGCAACATCGTCTCTTTCGATTGTCTCTCCGCCCGAGGTGTAGGAGAGGCTGATTGAGTTGACGATGTTCGTGTTGGGTGCTGTGCCCGCCGCACCAGCCACGCCTGCGACTGCCATAAAGGCAGTAGACAAGAGAGCTGTACGGATAGTTTTATTCTTCATCATTATTTTACCCTTTTATCAGATGAATTCTTGGTCGTTGGTAGGTGGATGCTCGACTGAGTGTCAGGTGCCTTTATTCCACGAATACTTCGTATTCGACGGCCGCTATCGCGTAGCCAGAAATCTCAGGAATCATAACCTTCAAATTTGAGATATCAGATGCTTCAGCTTTTCTGGTCTGATTGGCTTCCACGACCATCAAATCTTGGAACTCAGCATAAATCACCCCGTCTACAGAGAAATGGACGGTGATATCCTGTTCACTGGCCACGGAGGCGGGATCAACCATTAGGTTCTCGTCCACTGGAAGAACCATGGTGATGTCCGACGTGGCAGTTTCGTCGTCGTTTGTTAATGTGATGCGATATGCAAGCTTCTCGCCCGGAATCACAGAGGTTACCTCAGCGTAGGTCGCTTCGGCCTTGCCTTCCTCATTAACGACAACAGTCTTGCGGAAGACCTCAAGGGCGGCAGATGGATCTGCAAACAAAGGTCCAGATAATGCCGAGAATAAGGCGGCGGCGGTGATGGCTCGAAACATGCTTTTTACTCCGTAAAGCTTAGAACGAATATTGTTCTGCTTGCGAGTAACCCAAAGGAACTTTAATATTTTCCTATATTGTTGTCTAACAGTGCGATATATGACCAAATAGCTCATCTTTGTTTCGCAATCCGACACATTCGCCAAATAACTTTCACGAAAAAGCCTAAGTGAGTGATATTATTCACGCTCTATCCTGGTTCCTTTTTATTGCCCTACTTGTTGCTTTGAATGCCTCATTCTCGGCCTAAATCGAGATAATGGCATATTCTCTCCTCAATCTCACACTGATTAAACTTGCGGCTGCGACATGCATATGCATGGCCCTTCTTGCTGTGGAGGCGAAAGGACAAGAAGACAGAACGGTCGCTGGACAGTTTGATTTTGGGATTGTCGGCCGCCAAGGAAAAAATCCAGGAAAACTTGATGACATCTACAATTTCTCAACTCTCGGGTTGAAAATTACCTATTTTGCTTTCGATCAGGCTGGGTTTGATGGCACGCAAGGCAATGATATACCTGGATTTCTGAGAATGATTACGCATGATGGTCAATTCATAAATATTTCTGGCTCTATCAACTGGCAGATAAAAAGAAACGGCAGAACCATCTATATTGGGATCATGCCTGACAATTTTAACTCAGGGCGCACCATAAGTACCCCATTTGGATCATATACGCTTGATGGAGGAACAAACTTCGCTGTCAGATTGCCCGGACAGACCCTTTCTTTTTCCGATGGAGGTAAAGCGAAGGGTTCTGCTGATCCACCGGATTTGTCAGGAATACCAACTCTCACAGTAGAGTCAAAATCGGGCCCGCCTCATATATCAGATAAAGAATATTTCAGGGTTCTGGAAGGCCAAACCAAGATTGCCACCCTTGAGGCAAATGAGTGGGTGACCTGGGCTTTCACAGGTGGCGACGATAGCGCGCTGCTTGACATAGATCATGTCACAGGGGAAGTCTACTTCAGATCACCTCCATCATATGAAAATCCGTCAGATGATGATGGTGATAATAGATATCATGTAGAAGTCTCCACATGGGACGTCGATGGTGAAAGCACCACCAAAGAAATTGTCGTGCATGTTGTCCCAATTCCTCCAGATATTACTTCCACCAAGTCCGTTTCCGCCGCCTTCGCCTTAGGTCAGGCCTTTGACTGCGCTCTCGATCCTGCAAGTCCTGAGGCCGGCATAATCGCTCCAGGAACCTGCATTACATACAGGATTGATATCCAGAACTCCGCTAATGCTGGGTTTGCTGAAAAGCTCAAGATTACAGACCAAATGCCTGACAATATTAGCGCTGTGAGTGTTCTATCGTCACAGGGCTTTGATGATGCCACCTTGGCAGACAATGCCTTCATAGGCACCATTACTCGCTTCGATCCTGGCGCCACTGCTCATGTAGAAATTAGGGCATACGTAGAGTAATCAAATGCGGGATCCACATTGGTCCTTCCCCATACGTTTCCTACTCCAGATACCAAGCCTTCATTTTCATTAAGATGCACAGGGAAAAGCCCAGTCAGCGAGATGCTGACTGGGCTTCATTCTTTAAAATGTCGACAGGTATACGAACCCGTTTTATTTTTTCAGGCTGCGCAGAATGGAACGCGCCTGTCCCTCTTCAGCCATAACTTCACTGATGGGGTTTGCTTCTGGCGCCACTTCTCCAACACCGGGCTCGATCACCAATGTGCCACCTGACGACTTGCCTGGTGCTGGTCGAATCTGAACCAGACGGGGGCGAACCAGAATAATCGTTTCTGTTTTCGTCGTCGAACGTCCGCGCTGCGGAGGAATTGGCACACCAGGGATTTCTGTGGCGTTCTTCGCTTCACGCTCTCTAATAATGCCCCCAAGAACCATCACGTCACCTGGACGCGCCTCAAGGTGAGACTCAAGCTTGCGAGAGGCGGTTTTAGGCAACTTAAGGCTGACAGAGCCGGTATCGTATTCTTCGAAAGCGATAAGTTCAGAGATATCAAGCGTGAATGCAGTTGAAATCACGCCTCCATTGTGCGCGCCTTCAACATCAATCGTCACACCAGTATCAAGTGTCTTGACGTCTGTGCCAGAACTCGAGCTTTCATTTTCAGTGTCAGTGCTCGTGTTGATCGACCTAATGTACTCTGCTTTCTCGCCACTGAAGAAGCTTGAACTTCCTCCGGAAAGCATGGAAATCGTCGGACGCGCCACAGTTTCTGTGTCGCCTAATGCACGCAGGAACTGAGTGGTGGCTTCAACGCCGATCTTACCCAAGTTGCCGGAAATGAAACCATTATCCGCACCACCACCGACGATACTTTCTACAATGGAAATACCCCCGGTAGCGAGGTTGCCTTCGTTGATGTCTGAGGCCAGTTCTCCAAGACCGGTAAAGCTTACATCGATGCCGGCGGCGGCATTATCGGAGAGATTTCGATCAATGATCCAGAAGTCATAGACAACCATGTCCCGACCTTGCTCCAAGGAATGCATCAACCTTTTCGCACCCATATAGACAGGTCTGGATGCCCTGAAAGTTACAGTGCCTGAAAGCTCATCCGCAAAAATCTCTTCAGCCCCGAGCGTCCCAAGACCGCTCACTAATACATCTTGGCTTTCAGCCATCCGTGGGACACGGGCAACAAAAAGACGGTCCTGCGAGAAGATGATGCGGTCTCCCTCTACACGATAGAAGGCATCCGTGAGCTCGCTAAGTTCATCAAGTACAGTTTTAAGAAGTGATTCATTCCGCTGAACAAAATATACCTGCTGGCTCAACAGGGTGTCTTTGGCGGGACCCGCAATGCGCCATGACATACCAGCTTGCTCTGCAATCTGGTTGAGCAATGCACCAAACTCCATAGGAGCAGCATTGATCGCGCCAATCGGCACATTAGGAACAGTCTGCCCCATGTCGGTAGTCAAAGAAAAAGCGCTGGACCCACCTGTCTCCAGTCTGGTTACAGGCTGTTCTGCAAAGAAGTTCACAGCTTCGTTTGCAGTACGCCGGCTGTCTGCGCTGCGCTCATTCAGACTTTTGTCGCCGATGCGCTGAAAGTCTGAGTTACTCGGAAGACCTGTTCCTGAGCAGGCTGCTAACGAGCCAAGCACCAGAACAGTTGTCAGGAGTTGTGCGGTCCTGCTCATCTTAATTTTCATTCAGGTCTCCTTGGAGTGGATGTCGGTTTTTAAAATGCTTCAGAACCCATATAGGTCCTGAGATAGAGATCGGATCAAACTCAAGGAAAAGGAAAAGCTTTTTGTGACTTAAGGTGAAGTTCGATGCGCTTGAGCCTCAGCATCGAGAAAATCAACATCTGCAAAATGTGCTAAAACGGTATCTATACGCAAACGTACGGAGACAAGAATTTCAGTAGATGTGACGCGCGCGTCAATGTCATACTCAGAAACAAACCCAGCATCATCAAGCATTGCTAAAGCGACTTGTTCAGCCAGCTCTTTGGCAGATCCGACATCTGGCAGGCGTTGCTCTGCCGCTTCAGCAGCCGCTGTCGCCGCAATCTCTGCTTTTGTTTTTGCGAGATATAGCATGCCAAGATCCACACAGAGCGCAGAAATCAGAATGAAAACCGGAAGCATAATAGCAGTTAAAGAAAGTACGCCTCCCCTTCGGTTGCGAAGCAGAGATTTCATTTTTAAGATCGCCTTAGGCATTTACTGAAACCTTGTTGAAACTTATGAAGAAGATGGTTCCATGATGCGGCTGGCGAAAATTTTACGCAAAAAGAAAGGGAGCGGTCTTTCGACCACCCCCAAACTTTGTCGCTTCTCTCACCGCGCCCTCGGGCCCGGGTTGATCAGCAAGAGGCCTTACACGGCTTCTTTAGCGGAGGCCATTTTGGACTCCAGAGTGTTCTCAACGGTCGAGAAG